>OFJB01000109.1_pt1 | contig 47996 bp, 41 predicted proteins | sample 1775081 | NCBI WGS metagenome assembly OFJB01 (sample SAMN08195771, study PRJEB24354) | sludge metagenome | isolation source: initial sludge from phenol fed wastewater aerobic bioreactor | place: India: Nagpur | collected 2016-06-05
CGCGCTGGCCCACGTCATGCTGACCCAGGGCCGCATCCGCGAAGGTACCGACTTCATGGCCAGCGTGGGCGACACCTGGACGGGCCTGAACTCCTTCATGGTCACGCACAACTGGTGGCACCAGGCGCTGTTTTTGCTGGAGCAGGACCGGCACGCCGAGGTGCTGGCGCTCTACGACCAGCAGGTGTGGGGCGTGGTCAAGGAATACACCCAGGACCAGATCAATGCCGTGTCGCTGCTCGCCCGGCTAGAGCTGGCGGGCGTGGATGTGGGCGACCGCTGGACCGACGTGGCCGACTACCTAGCGCCGCGCCTGGCCGACCACGTACTGCCCTTTCTGGACCTGCAATACCTCTACGGCCTGGCCCGCGCCGGGCGGATGGAGGCAGCACGCACGCTGCAAAACAACATCGCAACCCACGCCGCCACCCGCACCGAGGCACACGAGCGCACCGTGTGGCAGCAGGTGTGCGTGCCTGCCGCCCACGGCCTGCTGGCACATGCGCAGGGCGACTGGGCGACGGCAGTGGAGAAGCTGGGCGTGGCCCTGCCCAGGCTGGTGGAGATTGGCGGCAGCCACGCGCAGCGGGATCTGTTTCACCAGATCTGGCTGGATGCGCTGCAGCGCAACGGGCAGTGGGCGGCGGTGCAGAACGTGTTGCAGCCGATGGTGAATGGGCAGCCGGAGTCGGTGCGGTTGGCGCGACAGGTGGGGGTGATTAACGCAGCGCTTAGTTTGCCTAGTTGAACCTAGACATCACCTACTGCGGCCCTTTGAGACTGGTACTGACCGAACCGAGAGTTCCTTAACAACCTTCACACGCAGGTACAGTCAAAACTTGGTCAATTGGGGTTGCTCGAGTGTTCGGGAATGACAATCGAAGGCTTTTTTCTGAGCGTTGAACGGGAAGCGGTGTGCTTGACTCAGCAGAATGCCACTACCACCCTCACCGCCCCCACGTTGTGACTTCCAGAGAGAAGGTTTTCGCAATTTGGTGACCGGATTAAATCGCGCTCGTACCTCGTAAGGGCTACCCGCCTTGTCAGTGTCACTACCGGACTACGCAAGAGCAGCTTGGGTTGGACACACTTCGCGCTTCAACGGATATGCCAATGGCTTGCGCCAATGCAAGGTACTGCGCCCAATCGGACTTCTGAACGTGCTGACAACCTCTGATTCCACTGCGGCTCGCCCACGCGGTCTGCTAGCTGCCTCCGGCGTACTGGTCTTGTCTTGGCTGCTCGCGGCATGCTCCCCTGAAACTACGCCCACCGCGTCTCCAGCAGGTGCGCCTGCGACGACCAGCGGTACAAAGAACGCACAACATCTGTATGTGGTGTATTGCAACGGCACCGTTGACCACCTGGATCTGGCGAAGCAGACAAAGGTAGCAAGCTTCCAACTGTCAGACCGCAGCGGCAGCCCTCCCACCGTGGCCAAGCTGCCGGCAGCAGGCGCGCGACCTGACAGTTGCTTGGCCAGACCAGTCTCGTTGACCGAAGCCCTCCCTCAAGATGAGGGGACGGCGTTCATCGTGGCGTCTGCTCAGTTGCAGCGCGACGGCACAAGCGGGCGCATGCCCTACAGCCTCCTCCACTTTTCAGTGCCTGCATGGACTTTGCAGGGCCGACAGGATCTGGGTAGCTTTGATGTACTCAACGGAACCCCGCCACGCATTGCACGCAGCTCCGACGGGCGGCTAAAGCCGCAACCGGCTGACATCGACACTGCTTCTGAACTGCATGCAGAGCTCAGCCAGTACGAAGGCGGCACCAAGTTGACATTTGCCACCCCGCTCGCGACATCTGCCAACACGGTGCTGATTGGATACACCGCGTCTCAGGATGCCAATGGTGCAGCTTATGCGTTACTGCACCGCACGCAGCGCAGCATCGTACGGATCGAGAGAGTTCCCGGCGGCGATCCTGAACCTGCACTCAGCCTGGCCCCGGGCGGACAGTTTGCACTGCACTCGGTGCGCGCTTTCAACGCCAAGCAAGGCATCCGCCAACTTGCGGCTACAGGAGAACTAAGACTGTACGGAGCGGACGGTAAGCTGGTCAGCCAGCAAACCGACGAACGTGTTGCTGGAGACTGGTATCCCATCGCACTGACTCCGCAAGGAGTCGCCGTCTATACCGACCGGCAGGGCAACTACCGTTTTGTTTCACTGGGGCGAATGTTTGGTACGGAGCCCGTGCAGGACCCCAGCACTGACGACCTGGACGGTACACGCCCGGGTGTCATCTATGCAGGCGGGTAAAGACTACGGTCAAACTCACCGCACCACCAACTTCGTCTGGTCATACACCGGTTGCTCCGGCAAATCCGCCAGGTGCCGCACGTCGGCCCAGTCCAGCACTTCCACCGCCTCGCCACTCACCCGCACCCGGTTGAGCCCTGCGTTGGGGATGTCGCTCTGGCGGGGGCCGTCCAGCCCCGTGCCACGTGCCGTGCGCCAGATCATGTCGAGCACGCCGCCGTGGGTGACCACCATAACGGTCTGGCCGCTGTATTGCTGGGCGATGCGGTAGACGGCGTCCATCACGCGGGTGTGGAACTGGCGGGTGGTCTCGCCGCCGGGCATGCCGTAGTCGGCTTCAAAGCGCAGCCACTGGTTCCATGCGTCGGCGTGCTCCAACTTGACGTCATCCACGCGCTTGCCGTCCACAACGCCAAAGTTTTGCTCGCGCAGGGCGCTGTCGGTGAGGGTGTCGATGCGGGCCTGAGGGAACAGCACCTGCAGGCTGGGCGTGGCCGTCTGCTGGGTGCGGATGAGGTCGCTGCAGATGAGGTGGTGCACCACGGGGCGCTCTGCAGCCAAGCGCTCGGCCAGGCGGCGGGCCTGTTCATGGCCCGTGGCGTTGAGGGGTACGTCCACATGGCCCTGAAAGCGCAGCTCGCGGTTCCAGTCGGTCTCGCCGTGGCGGATCAGGATGAGTTCGGTCATGCGTGCCATTATCGAATGTACACACAGCATTGCAAGCTCTTTTGCCCGCCAGCGCTTATGCAATAAGCGCTGATAGCTATGTTTTTTATAACAACCGCCTGCGCACCACCTACCGAGCGGCGCGTCACCGCATGGGCACGACCAGCACCTTGCGGCGCGGCTGGCAGCCGGGGCCTTCGTAGGCGGCGCTGTCCTGCTCCCAGCCCGGGCCGGGCGAGGTTTGCGCGCACACGCGCTGACCGTCGACCAGGCTGCGCCAGTAGTACCAGGGCGCGGGGGCGGCATGCACCAGCAGTGGGGCCAGCAAGACGAGCAGTGCGAACAGCGCGCACAGCACGCACGAAAGGCGGGGGGCGAAAGGCATGGGCAAACGAAGCATCCAACTTGTCCCGCCCATGCTACGCAGCCTGCGGCGGGCCGATGCCCGGAAAAGCGACGGGATCGTCAGTCAGGACTCAGGGCTTGTCCGCCGTGACGATCCAGCCTTCCAGCGGGTCGAGCCCCGGCGGCAGGCCGTAAAGCGCGTCGCCCTCGGCATGGCACTGCTCGGCCCAGGCGGCTTGCAGCAGGCACAGCACGGCGTCCAGGCTGTCGCCGCTGGCGTCCTGCACCAGCACATCGCGCTGGGCGTGGCTGAGCTTGAGGCGCAGGCCGAGGCGGGTCTGGCCCAGCTCCAGCGCGTTGACCAGGTCCTTGCGGGCGATGAGGCGGTCGGGCGTCTGCTTGGCGCGGTCGTCGCTTTTGTAGCTGCGGCGCTGCAGCACTTCGCGCGCGAGCAGGCCGGGGTAGGCCTCCAGCGCCACGCGGCGGGGGTCGCCTGCGTGCAGGCCGGGCAGGTGCACGCCCGCGTCCAGCAGCAGCGGCAAGCCTGCGTGCAGCATGTAGGCCACGGGCGGGTTCACCCATTTCATCGACGGGCTGGAGCCTGCGGGCCCGTCGGTGGCGCGGTGGGCAAACTTGCCGCCCACGGGGCGGGCGTCACAGAACGCCGCAAACTGCGCGCGGATCTGCTCGCGGCTGAGGCTGCGGTAGTGCTGCATGCAGGCATGCCAACTGGTGGGCCAGCCCAGCGCCTGCACCAGCTCGCGCGGCAGGCCAAAGGGCAGGTCAAAGCCGCCCACCCAGTCGCCGGGCTGCGCCAGCCACTGGCCGAATGCGGCCAGGGTGTCGAACGGCTGCAACGCGGTGAGCGCCACGCGCGCGCCCTGGCGTTGGCCCAGCGCCAGCACGATGGGTTTGCGCCGCGTGGGGCTGCTGGAGAAGTCGCAGCCCAGCAGCAGGGTTTGTGGTGCAGCGGCCGTCATCCCAGTGCCAACGCCGTGACACCGGCCGCAATACACAGCGCGCCAAAAATGCGCGCCACACGGTCACCCTCGCCCAGCAGGTGACCGCCGATCAGCGCGGCAAACAGCATGGACACCTCGCGCGCCGGGGCCACGTGGGACAGGGGTGCCTGCTGCATGGCGTACAGCACCAGCACATAGGCCACCGGGCTGACCACCGCCACGGCCAGCGCAAAACGCCATTGGGCCAGCCAGAGCGTGCGGGCCGTGGGCAGGTCGCGCAGCACCACTGGCGCCAGCAGGCCCACACGCACAAAGTTGCCCATGTAATCCACCAGGATGGGCGACATCAGCAAAAACTTGACCGCATAGCCATCGACCACCGTGTAGCTGGCAATGAACGCGCCCGTGAGCAAGCCATACAACATGCCCTTGTGCACCCGTGCCCGTGCGGCAGGGTCGTGCGCGGCGCGCAGCAGGCCCGGGCCGCCCGCGATCAAAAAGACGCCCCCCACCACGCCCGCAATGCCCAAGGCGCCCAGTGCGGATATCTGCTCGCCCAGCAGCGTGATGGCCACCAGCGACGACAAGAGCGGCCCCGAGCCCCGCGCCAGCGGGTAGACCACGGTGAGGTCCGCCACGCGGTAGCCGCGTAGCAGGATGACGAAGTACGCCACATGCAGCAGCCCGCTGGCGACCACGAAGCTCCATTCCAACGCACCCCACAGCGGCACCGCGTCGCGCCCCAGGTACCAGCCCAGCGGCGCCCAGACGACCATCATGATCACCGAGGTGAAGAACGCAAACCGCGAGTCCCCCCCGGCCTTCTTGGCCACGATGTTCCAGCACGCGTGGATGAGGCCGGCGAGGATGATGAGGGCGAAGGCGGTGAAGGTCACGGGTCAGAAAGAGAGAGGGCTTGAATGCAAAAAGCCGCAGCCCCTGTGGGCTGCGGCTGCAATGGCGAGTTCAGGACAACGACGAAAAGTGGGGTGATCGGCGTAGCGAGCGGACTCAGCCTGGGTGGAGGAACGCAGCCGCACTCCCGTGCGACGAGTACCGCAGACCCGGGATCAGGCCGCGCAGTAGCAAAGCGCCCCGCTTTTCAGGCTCGGCCGATGATGGAGGCCGTCGCCATCAACTCTTCAAGCAGCGCAAATGACACCTTGCCCGACACCGCATACGGGTCCAGTTCGGGCTTTTCAGAGTATTTGAGCAGGATGGAGTGGTTGATCTTGGAGAGGTTGACCTGCCCCATAGTCCAGCCGCCAAAGCGGCGCTCGGCGATTTCTTCGTAGTGCAGCAGCTCCACGTTCTTGTGGCGCGTGTCCTTCTGGATGTGGCCATACAGCTCGCTCACCGCAGAGCGTCCGCCCTCGATGGCTTGCAAAAACACGCCGCCGCCGTAGCACAGCACGCCGGTGATGCCGCTGCCGGGGTTGTGCTGGCGCGACTGCGTCAGGATGGCTTCAATGGCGGCGGGCGAGGTATCGACCGCGCGACTGGCGTAAAGCAGGCGTACCAGCATGGTCAGTTCTTTCCAGGGATGAGGGACAAAAATTCACGACGCAGGGCGCTGTCCTTGAGGAACACGCCACGCATGACCGAGTTGATCATGCGGCTGTCGTTGTCGCGCACGCCGCGCCAGGACATGCAGAAATGGCTGGCTTCCATGACGATGGCCAGGCCGTCGGGCTGGGTCTTTTCCATGATCAGGTCAGCCAACTGCACCACGGCTTCTTCCTGGATCTGGGGGCGGCCCATGATCCAGTCCACCAGGCGCGCGTATTTGCTCAGGCCGATCACGTTGGTGTGCTCGTTGGGCATCACGCCGATCCAGATCTTGCCGATGACGGGGCAGAAGTGGTGGCTGCAGGCACTGCGCACGGTGAGCGGGCCCACGATCATCAGCTCGTTGAGGTGCTCGGCGTTCGGGAATTCGGTGATGGGCGGCTGCGCTACGTAGCGACCACGGAACACCTCGTTGAGGTACATCTTGGCCACGCGGCGCGCGGTGTTGTTGGTGTTGTGGTCGCCTTCGGTGTTGATGACCAAGCTGTCGAGCACGCCCTGCATCTTGACCTCAACCTCGTCGAGCAGCTTCTCCAGCTCGCCGGGCTCGATGAATTCGGCAATGTTGTCGTTGGCGTGAAAGCGCTTGCGCGCGGCGGCAAGGCGTTCTCGGATCTTGACGGAAACGGGCGTGCCTTCGTCCGGTGAGGTGGGCGTCATATCGGCGGCAGGTTGGCTGGACATGGCTGGCATCGTACCAGCGAACACAGTTTGATCGATTACAAGGGTTTTAGGCAGCAAGCGCTAGTGCAATATGCCTGAGCAGCTATCAATAAAGTAGCAAGCTCGATAAAACTCTCTCAATACCGCTTGCCCGTCACCCACAGCGCCAGGCGCATGAGACCAAACGCCACGCGGTCCAGCACCCGCTGGCGCAGCGGGCGGCCAGCATAGCGTGCAGGGTCCATGCGGCGGCCCGCGTGCTGCATGGCGTGCACCAGGCGCTGGCGCAGGTCGATGGCAAAGGCGGCGTCTTCCACCACCACATTGGCCTCGCGCGCCAGCAGCAGCGAGAGCGGGTCGAGGTTGGACGAACCCACCGTGGCCCAGGGCCGGTCACCCTGCGCATCGATGACGGCCACCTTGGCGTGCAGAAAGCTGGGGGCGTACTCGTAGATCTCGACCCCGGCCTCCAGCAGCGCGCCATAGACGGGCCGAGCTGCGTGGTACTGCATGAAGTATTCGTACCGCCCCTGCAGCAGCAGGCGCACGCGCACGCCCCGGCGCGCGGCCATCACCAGCGCGCGGCGCAGCTTGCCGCCGGGCATGAAGTAGGCGTTGGCGATGATGACCTCATGGCGCGCCACGCCGATGGCCTTGCGGTACGCCTTCTCGATGCGGCTGCGGTTGCGCACGTTGTCACGCAGCACCAGGGTGGCGCGCACGGGGGGGCCGGCATCGGGGTCGCCGCCCTGCTCCGCGTGCCGGGCGGCGCTGGCCGCGCGCAGGGCCCGCAGGGCCTCTGGCAGGCGGCGCTGGCGCGCGTCGCGCACGGCCTGCATGCGCCACCAGAGCTGGTCCATGGTGTCGCTGGCCGAGGCCACCAGGCTGCCCGTGGCCCGCACCGCAAAGTCAAAACGGGGCGCCTCCAGCGTGCCGTGGTTGGGGTCGTGGAAGTCGTCCAGCACGTTGATGCCGCCGCAGAACAGCACCCGCCCATCCACCACGCACAGCTTGCGGTGCAGGCGCCGCCAGCGGTGCGGCAGCAGCAGCCCCAGTGGCCCCAGCGGCGAATACACGCTGCACAGCACCCCGGCAGCCTGCAACTGCTCGGCCCAGGCCTTGGGCAGAGCCCCGGTGCCCACGCCATCGACCACCAGATGGGTGCGCACGCCGCGCGCTGCAGCGCGCATCAGCGCCTGGGCCACGGTGGCTCCGGCGCCGGTGAAGTCAAAGATGTAGGTCTCAAACTGGATGTCCGCCATCGCAGCATCCATGGCCTCGGTGAGCGCCGGAAAGAACTCCTCGGCGCCTTGCAGCAGTCGGACCTGGTGGTCGTCGGCGGGCCCGGTGCCCGGGGTCTGCGCAAAGGGCTTGCGCCTCATCCGGTCACCCCGCCACCGCGCACACCCCGGCAGCGCCTCACAGCCGGAACTCCGCGATCAGGGGCAGATGGTCCGACATGCGCCACCAGATGCGCCCACGCGGAACGTGCAGCGACAGCGGGGTGAGCCCGCGCGCGTACACATGGTCAAGCTGAGCCAGGGGCAGGCGCGCGGGGTAGGTGAAGGTGCGGGGCGCATCCCATTCATACAGACGAAAGCCCGCCAGCATGCGCTTGAGCAACTGCCCCCAGTCGTTGAAGTCGCCCGCCACCACCAGCGGCGTGCCAGGCGGCACCTCGCGCTCGATGAAGGCCTGCAGGCGCTCGATCTGGCGGATGCGGCTGCCCGGGATGAGGCCCAGGTGCACCACGATCACATGCACATTGCGGCCCTGCACGTCCACCTCCACGTGCAGCAGGCCGCGCTGTTCAAAGCGATGGTCCGAGATGTCTTCGTGCTGGTGCCCGATCACCGGCCAGCGGGTCAGCAGCGCATTGCCATGTTCGCCGTGTTTGGTGATGGCGTTGGTGCGGTACACCGCCTCGTAGCCTTCCGGCGCAAGAAACTCGGCCTGCGGCAGCTCAGGCCAGCGCTGGAAATACGCCGCCTCGCGCCGGTGCAGCTTGCGCACCTCCTGCAGGCAGACGATGTCGGCATCGAGCTGCTCCACCGCCAGACCCAGGTTGTGAATCTCCAGCCGCCGCGCGGGCCCGATGCCTTGCACCCCCTTGTGGATGTTGTAGGTGGCTACGCGCAGGATGTCGTCGTGTTGCATGGCTGAATTGTGTCGCAAGCCGCGCGGAAAGCGGGTTTGCCCGACGCGGGCGGGTGGCTGTAGCGCCTTACACTGAGTGTCTTCATATTTTGAGCACGCAGGGACGGCCCCGACCCCCATGGCTACCGAGAGCGGCCCTAATCCCGCCCCACCGACCCAGGCGCTGATCGTGGACAGCAATGCCACATCGCGCAGCATCCTGGTGGGACAGTTGCGCGAATACGGCGTGACCCGCATCGTGCAATGCTCCCGTGTGCAGGACGCGCGCGCCCGGCTGGAGCACACGGTGTTCGACTACGTGTTGTGCGACCAGTTTTTTGGCGAGTCCAACTACTCGGGCCAGACCCTGCTGGACGACCTGCGGCGCGCGCAGCTGCTGCCGTTTTCTACGGTGTTCTTCATGGTCACGGCCGAGGCGTCGTATGCCGCCGTGGCCGAGGCTGCCGAGTCGGCCCTGGACGGCTACCTGCTCAAGCCCTTCACGCCCAGCGCGCTGTTTGAGCGCCTGAGCCTGGCGCGCCTGCGCAAGATCCACCTCAAGCCCATTTTCGATGCCATCGAGGCCGAGGACTTCGAGCAGGCCGCCGCGCTGTGCGTGGAGCGTTTCGAGGCCCGCAAGCCCTATTGGCTGTACGCCGCCCGCATCGGGTCGGAGCTGCTGCTGCGCTTGGGCCGCCACGACGAGGCGCGCACCCTGTTCGAGGCCGTGATCGCCGCGCGCGCCCTGCCCTGGGCCAAGCTGGGCGTGGCCCGTGCGCAGATCGAATCAGGACAGGCCGCGCGGGCCATCACCACCTTGCAGGAGCTGATTGGCGAGGACGCCTCGTTTGCCGACGCCTACGACGTGCTGGGCCGCGCGCAGGTGGAGATGGGCAACTTTGCGCAGGCCATCGAGACCTACCGCACGGCCAGCACCCTCACACCCGACTCGGTGGTGCGGCTGCAGAAGCTGGGGATGATGTCGTACTACATGGGCGACCGCGCCACCGCCACCAAGGTGCTGGCACGCGCCACAGTGCTGGGCATTGACTCCAAGCTGTTCGACTACCAGTCGCTGGTGCTGCTGACGTTTGCGTATTACGCCGAGAACGACCGCAAGGGCATCGAGCGCTGCATGGCCGACTTTGCGCGCATCCTGGAGCGCCACTACGGCAGCGCGCGCATCCGGCGTTTTGCCGAGGTGGCGCGGGCGCTGCAGCTCATCCAGCAGCGGCAGTTCTCGCAAGCGGTTGAATCGGTGCGTGGCATGGCCCGCGAGATCACGTCCAGCACCTTCGACTTTGAGGCTGCCTGCAACCTGGGCAGCCTGCTGGCCGTATTGGCCGTCACGTCGATCGAGCTGCCCGAGGGCGACAGCTGGGTGCTGGCACTGGGCATGCGCTATGCCAACACACGCGGCTTGACCGAGCTGATGGCCAACGCCTGCAATCTGCATGAGCCTTATAGCCAACTGGTGCGAGACTGCCTGCAACGCGTCAACAAGACGGCCGAAGTCGCCATGGCGCAAAGCCTGGGCGGCGACCCTGGCGGTGCCGTGCAAAACCTGCTGGCCGAAGCCGAACGCACACTCAACTCCAAACTGCTCGATATGGCACAGCAAGTGCTGCTACGCCATGGCGCGCGCATGGCTGCCCCGCAACCGCTGCAAGAGAGCATCGACGCACTGCGCGCCCGCATGGGCAGCACCCCGGCGAGGGCCATCCTGGGGCAAGACAGTGAACGTCACCCCGGCGGTGTGGCGCTGAGGGTGCGGGGCAGCAGCGACAACACGCCCACGCGCACTCCGCAGCCATCGCCCGACAGCTCGGCCCTCGGCCCGTCGCCCGCAGACGATGCCGACGATCCTGCTGCCGCCCTGCGCTTGCGGCCTCCAGACGCCTCTTGAGGCGACGCCGCCCGGCCTTGCCCCTGTTGCCGCCGGGCCATTCGGAGTCCACTCACCCGAGATGCAAAAACCGGGGGAGCAACAGGCACGCCTCGGCATTGGACGCGGAAAAGCACCGGTCAGCGGCCTGCTGCCAGGGCAGCCACTCATAGGCGTCGTGCTCACGCGGGCTCAGCACCACGGGCGTGCCTGCGGGCACACGCAGGCCAAACACGCGCTCACGGTTGCGCACCACGCCAGGGGCATAACGGTGCAGCCATTGGGGCCAGATGTCGTACACGTTCTCCAGCGCCCAGTCGGTCAACAGGCAGCCCGGTGCCAGGGTGTCTATCCCGGTTTCTTCGGCCACTTCACGGCGTGCGGTCTCGGCAAAAGGCTCGTCCAGCGCATCCTTGCTACCGGTGACCGACTGCCAATGCCCCTCGCCCCCGGTGCGGCGGATCAGCAGCACCTCCAGCGCGGGGGTGTGGATCACCACCAGCACCGACTCTGGAAGCTTGTAAGGCCGCGGTGGCCCGGCGGCGGCTGCCATGGCCTGTGCCTTCAGCCCCCCTTGGGGCGCTGGGCTGCCGTGGTGGTGGGCACGGGCGGGGGCAGCTCTTTGGCCTGCAACGCACGCGCCTGCACCACCAGCTGGTTGTGCGCGTCCAGAAACGCCGCAGCAATGACCTTGCCTTCGTTGGTATTGCTCCAGCCAGCGCCCGCTGCGCCGCCCAGCTTGCCGAACACCAAGCCGCCAACCCCCAGGTCGGTGGTGCGCGCTGAGCCTGTGGCCGCCGCTACCTGTTCGGTGGTTTCGTTGTCGGACAGCAGCAAGGCCGTCTGGGCTTCCTTGAACTTGACCTGCTCCACCAGCCCGGCCAGGCCTGCAATGTCGCGCAGCACCGGGATCATGGCGATCACCCCGGCCAGGCCCCGGCCCGCATCCTGTTCGCTGAACGTGAGGCTGGGCGTGAGCGTGTACTGCGCCTCGTAGCCCTTGCCCTTGGCCACGGTGGAGTTGTTCTTGCGCAGCACACCTGCGTCCTTCAGTTCCTGCTCCTGAATCGTCCCCTTCAGGCCGGCCGCCCGGTCCACCACCCGGAAGCACCCGCTCTGCTGAGCCAGCAGCTTGACCAGCGGCACCGGTGACGAAGGCAGCTGGTAGCCCGAACCCATGATGTAGCCGTTGGGGTTCTCGGCCAGCGCCAGGGTGGCCACGGGCGCATCACAACGCACCAGTTCGCGGGCCGCGTTCTGCGCGCCCTGCGGTCCGGCCGATCCCGTGACCACCGAGCCGCCCTGCCCCAGTTCGGTCTTCTTCTCGCCACATCCGGCCAGGGCGATGCAGGCGGCCGCTGCCAACAGCCAATGGGAGCGTGTCAACAAACGCATGGAGGTACCTCTTTCAGTCCGTGCCCGGCGGTCAGTGCCTTGATGCGCCGCGCATGAAAAAAGCGGCCCGGGCACCAGGCCCGAGCCGCTTGTTGTGCGATGCATGGCTGCATACGCGAAGGACGTGATGCGTCCGAAATCAGGCCGCAGTCTTGACCGCGTCGGGGTTGCGCAGGCGGATGTGCAGCTCGCGCAACTGCTTTTCGTCCACAGGGCTGGGTGCCTGCGTGAGCAGACACTGGGCGCGCTGGGTCTTGGGGAAGGCGATCACGTCGCGGATCGACTCGGCACCGGTCATCAGCGTCACGATGCGGTCCAGGCCAAAGGCCAGACCGCCGTGCGGGGGCGCGCCGTACTGCAGCGCGTCCAGCAGGAAGCCGAACTTGAGCTGGGCTTCTTCAGGCGTGATGTTGAGGGCGTCGAACACCTTCTGCTGCACATCGGCGCGGTGGATACGGACGGAGCCGCCACCCATTTCCCAGCCGTTGAGCACCATGTCGTAGCCCTTGGAGATGCACTTCTCAGGCGCGGTGACCATCCAGTCTTCGTGGCCGTCCTTGGGGCTGGTGAAGGGGTGGTGCACCGAGTTCCAGCGCTGGTTTTCCTCGTCGTACTCGAACATCGGGAAGTCCACCACCCACAGAGGCGCCCAGCGGTCTTCAAACAGGCCGTTCTTCTTGCCGAACTCGCTGTGGCCGATCTTGATGCGCAGCGCGCCAATGGCGTCGTTGACGATCTTTTCCTTGTCAGCGCCGAAGAAGATCAGGTCGCCGTCTTGTGCACCGGTGCGCTCCAGCACCGCTTGCAGGGCGGTGTCGTGGATGTTCTTCACGATGGGCGACTGCAGGCCGTCACGGCCCTTGGCCAGCTCGTTCACGCGGATGTAGGCCAGGCCCTTGGCGCCGTAGATCTTGACGAACTCGGTGTAGGCGTCGATCTCGCCGCGGCTGATGCCGCCGTTTTCCTTGGAGCCGCCGGGAATGCGCAGGGCCACGACGCGGCCGTTCTTCATGTTGGCGGCGCCCGAGAACACCTTGAAGTCCACGTCCTTCATCACGTCGGTCAGCTCGGTGAATTCGAGCTTCACACGCAGGTCCGGCTTGTCGGAGCCATACAGGCGTGCAGCGTCCTGGTAGGTCATGACGGGGAATTCGCCCAGGTCCACGCCCAGCGTGTTCTGGAACACCGTCTTGATCATGCCCTGGAACATGTCTCGGATGTCCTGCTCTTCCATGAACGATGTTTCGATATCGATCTGGGTGAATTCGGGCTGGCGGTCAGCGCGCAGGTCTTCGTCGCGGAAGCACTTGGTGATCTGGTAGTAACGGTCAAAGCCCGCCACCATCAGCAGCTGCTTGAACAGCTGGGGCGACTGGGGCAGCGCGAAGAACTGGCCGTCATGCACGCGGCTGGGCACGAGGTAGTCGCGCGCGCCTTCGGGCGTGCTCTTGGTGAGCATGGGGGTTTCGATGTCGATGAAGCCGTTGGCATCGAGGAACTTGCGCACCTCCATGGCCACCTTGTAGCGCAGCATCAGGTTGTTCTGCATGTAAGGGCGGCGCAGGTCCAGCACGCGGTGCGTGAGGCGCGTGGTTTCGGACAGGTTGTCCTCGTCGATCTGGAACGGAGGCGTGACCGAAGGGTTGAGCACGTTCAGCTCATGGCACAGCACTTCGATCTGGCCGGTCTTGAGCTTGTCGTTGGTGGTGCCGGCGGGGCGAGCACGCACCACACCCTTGACCTGCACGCAGAACTCGTTGCGCACGTCTTCGGCGATCTTGAACATCTCGGCGCGGTCGGGATCGCACACCACCTGCACGTAGCCTTCGCGGTCACGCAGGTCGATGAAGATCACGCCACCATGGTCACGGCGGCGGTTCACCCAGCCCGACAGGGTAACGGTTTGGCCCAACAGGGCTTCGGTCACAAGACCGCAATAGTGGGAACGCATGGCCATGACAAAACTTCCGGCGCCGCAGGGCGCGTTGACGTTGAAAGAGATTGCTTTTTTCTTACTTGGGCGGGGGCAGCGTGGGGTCCGCCGGAGCCACCACACCCATGGAGACGATGTACTTGAGGGCACTGTCCACGCTCATTTCGAGCTCGACACAGTCGCTCTTGCGCACCATCACAAAATACCCACCGGTGGGATTCGGGGTGGTGGGCACGTATACGCTGACGAACTCGTCGCGCAGGTAGGCAGCCACTTCACCATTGGGAGCACCCGTGACGAACGCCACGGTCCACACCCCTTCGCGGGGCCACTGCACGAGCACGGCCTTGCGAAAGGCGTTGCCGCTCTCGGAAAACAGCGTGTCCGACACCTGCTTGACGCTGGAGTAGATGGACCGCACCACGGGAATGCGGTGCACCAGCGCATCGCCCCACTCCACGAGCTTGCGGCCCGCAAAGTTGCTGGCAATGGCACCCACCACCAGCAAGATGGCCAGCGTGAGCACCACGCCAAAGCCCGGGACATGCACCCCGAGCAGCTTGTCGGGCTGCCACGCGCCCGGCAGGATCTGCAGGGTCTGGTCGAGCGTGCTCACAATCCAGTTAAGCACCCAGGCCGTGATGACACCGGGCACGATGACCAGAAGGCCTGTCAACAGCCATTTGCGCAAGGCAGCCATGCAGGTCCTCAGCTCGAAGAGGAAGAAGTGCCGCTGGCACTTCCAGCGCCAGTGGTACTTGCGCTGGATGCTTCTTTTTTAGGAGCATCACCACCACTGGCAGATACAGAAGACTCGGTCTTGGATTCCGACTTGGCTTCGGTTGCGGGAGCGGAACTGCCCCCGCTGCCCCCCCGGAAATCCGTCACATACCAGCCCGAACCTTTGAGCTGGAATCCCGCCGCAGTGACCTGCTTGGAGAAGGCTTCAGCGCCGCAGGCGGGGCACACCGTCAGGGGTGCATCGGAGATTTTTTGCAGCACATCCTTGGCATGGCCGCAGGAGCCGCATTTGTAGGCGTAAATAGGCATGTCAGTGTGTTGAGGGAAAGTGGGAGGGTAGGGACAGCCCATTACTGGACCATCCCCCCCTAAGAACCGTGCGTGCGACTTTCACCGCACACGGCTCAAGCACAACTTAGTCCAGCAATAAGCAAAACACGCGATTTTACTCTACGCGCCTTTCTTATCCTGGACCCTAAGCCTTGTTGAGGCCGGCTTCGCGACCGGCAACCCAAGGGCATGCAGCCTCTGATGGCACACCGGGTGCAGGAGCACCCGGTTAGACATAGCGTCCGACCCGCCATTCACCTTGTAAACAATGTGATGATCGTGCCAGCCGCCCTCATGATCGAGCAGTTCCGTGCAGAGTGCACAGCGCCCGTCCTGGGAGATATACAGCATTGACGCTTCGTAACGATGGCGCAGGCTCTTTGCCGTGCGTTTCGTCCGCAACATCTCTCCATACTCCTCCCAGACAGGATCAAAGGGGTTGTAGTCTCCTTTGATCTTTTCATGCCTTTCAATCACTGTGTCGCTTAATCGCGCCAACCGTTTCATGATCGGTTCGTCTTCTGTACCTACTTTGGTTGCGAACTCTGTCCTTTCACCAATGACCTTCCAGTAACGTTGGGTGCACCAGCTTGGGGACTTCTTCGGATGTCGCCTCCTCGCCCAGCGGACAAGCCGCCAGTAGATGAGGTAGTCCATCCGACTGAACGTCTCTTTCGCGACCACCGGTTGGTGATACCTAGCCCAGCCCCTAAGGATTGGGTTCAGCTGCGCAATGAGATCCTCCTGTTTCGTCGATAGATGCGTCCGTACGATTTCCGATACCTTTCGGTAAAACGCTTTCACGTTTTTCTTGCTAGGCTTGATTAGCAACTTTCCACGGTATTTGCGGAAGTTCCATCCAAGGAAATCGAAGCCTCGGTCAATGTGCGTGACGCAAGTCTTTTCCAGCGATAGTCGCAATCCTCGTTTTGCAAGGAAGGCTTCTACCCATGGTCGGACTTCAATCTCTAACAGCTCTCGTGAGCTCCCAGTGATGACGAAGTCGTCCGCGAAGCGGACCACATTTACTTTGGCTCTGCGGGCTTTCACAACACCCAGCCGCGCCTTTAAGTGCGCGGCGAGTCCCGTTTCCAACCCGTTCAGAACGCAGTTCGCCAGGGTTGGCGAAATGACACCACCTTGCGGTGTTCCCTCATCAGTCGGCGAGAAGCGGCCTTGATGGACCACTCCGGCTTTCAACCATTTCCGTAGCACTTCCCTGTTTGTGAGAACACGGTCGAGCATCCAGTCATGGTTGATATGGTCGAAGAACCCCTGAATGTCGGCTTCCAGTACCCATTCGGCCGAGGCCTTCTGAGACAAGGAAACGAACAACTGGCTCATGGCATCGTGCGTTGAGCGCCCAGTCCGAAAGCCGTAGCTGTTCGGGTCGCTGGTGCTCTCTGACACTGGTTCCAATGCCAGTAGGAACAACGCCTGCATGGCCCTGTCAAACATGGTCGGAATGCCAAGCGGCCTTTCCTTCCCGTTTGCTTTGGGAATGTAGACCCGCCGCAAGGGCTGCGGTTTGTACCCTCGAAGATTCTTCAACCGACCGATCGCCGCCCATTTGGAGGCAGGCGAATCCCAAAGTTCGCGATCGACGCCACTCGTTCGTTTGCCTTGGTTTTCGGTCACTCGTCTCACGGCCAGCGCTCTGGCCGAGAACGAGTGAGTTAGGGACCTTTGCAGCGCTTTCACGCGGCGCCAGTCTTTTTCTTGCGTAGCCTTCGCTAGACGGGTCTGCGTCGTCCGCACGTTCCGCGCCACTAGACCCCAATCGATGGAGTGCCAGTCTTGCGGTTCGCGTGAGGACGCAGACTCGTCGCGCGAAGCGACGTGTTTTCTCATGCTTTCCTCCAGGTTGAACCCCTGGAGACGCGCACCTCCCCCGAAGGGGAATTGCATCCCTTCGGGGTCAGTTTGAACTTAGTCAGTCGTGTAACGACGATTGCACCACGCGGAAGTCAGCACGCTTTCGCGTCAGGGCACGGGCCCCTATGCCACCCATTACAGGTAACCATTCGCTTTCTCCGCTATCCCATACCCCCTCATCCAACAGGTCGTCTCGCGACTTCCCTGCCCTTGCGCAGAGCGCTTGGGCGGACAGTGGGGCTTACCACGTTCCCTGTCTTGCCGACGAATGACAACTTGCGTTGTTTACGTCTATCCGTTTAGGGCTCATCTCTCCAGGGGCTGCATGTGTGACGACGAACACCTAGTTTTGACAGGTGATGCCAACAGCGCACCGTTTGGTTACGGCCTATCAGCAGATTTGGCCGCTCAATTGTTACCCTGGTTCAAACGATGATTCACTTATGTTGCCCATGCGGAACTAGCCTAGCGTCCTATATCACCTCTGCTGGCGATGGTCCTGACGCCCCCCTCGCAGGGGACTTCAGCCGTGTTACGGGGACGCATTGTCGAGCGGGCTTCACACGGAGACGTTACCGTCCCCGCATGCCACTCTAGGCTACTCATGGTCGTACAAGAGGTCACAGCACTCCGGACGAAGGTGTGACAAGGCAAAACAGAGCAGAGCACTCTGAGAGTCAGAGATGCGCAGCGCAATTTACAAGGTAACCAATCCGTGGACGGATTTGGTCATCCCATTGGCGAGTTCCGCTTGTGGCGGACTCGTCGGCAAGTTGCGCGAGCGCCACAGACGGCATCACTGCCGCGATGAAAGCAGGTTTAACCCTGCATTGCAGTCGGTTTTACCCGCTGCAATTATCAAAACCGCAACTAGGTTGCGGTCTGTAGAGGACCGTTTTACCGGCTCTCAATCTCTAAATAAAAGCACCGTAAGTGCTTGATTTAATTGCTAATTATTTAGTGAGGCTAGCTACCTCTCTCAGAGCAACACGTTACGTGTCGCACCAAAACCCTCAATTATAGGCGGCATGCCTACCTGCAAGGCCCGCACCATGGCGCGGGCCCGGGCATTCAGCTGGCACTGCCTTGGTAGTGGGTGACGTGCCCCTTGTGATCATCAATCCACTGCGGCGCCAACGAACCCGCCAGCATGCCTACCAAAGCGGCCAGCACACCTGCCAGTTGTTGCGGGAAAGCCTCCGACAGCATGGGGCTCGCCACAAACAGCAGCCAGACACCCAGACCCATCGCCACGGCCAGCAGAGCGCCTTGGGTGGTGGCGCGTTTCCAGTACAGGCCAAACACCAGCGGCACAAAGGCACCGACCAGCGGCACCTGGTACGCGCCCGACACCAGCTCATAGATCGAGGTGCCCTGCATGGTGATGGCATAGGTCAGCACACAGCCCGTGAACACCAGCACGGAGATGCGCATTGCCTTGAGGGTCTGCTGATCATTCATCCCAGGGCGCAGGTTGTGCAGGATGTTTTCAACAAATGTGGTGGAAGGCGCCAGCAAGGTAGCGGATGCAGTAGACATGATGGCCGATAGAAGCGCGCCAAAAAACGCCACCTGTAGCATCAATGGCATGCGCTCCATCACCAGGGTGGGCAATACCTTCTGGGGGTCATCTTTGAGCAGCGCCTGCGCCGTTTCGGGCATCACCAAGACTGCAGCGGTGACCACGAACATCGGGATGAAGGCAAACAGCAAATACAACAGGCCGCCGATCACCGGTCCCTTGCGCGCGGTGGCAGCGCTATTGGACGACATGACGCGCTGAAACACGTCCTGCTGAGGGATGGAGCCCAGCATCATGGTGATGGCAGCAGCGATGAAAAATGTCCATTCCTTGACGCCCCCGGTCGGGAAGAAATGGAACTTGCCCTCACGCGCCGCAAATTCGACCACCTTGCCTGCACCGCCCGCCAGGTCGGCCGCATACCAAGCGATGGCCAGCAGGCCCACGCCGATGACGATCATTTGCACAAAGTCGGTCATGGCGACCGACCACATACCGCCATACAGGGTGTAAACCAGCACCACCAGCGTGCCAATGATCATGCCCATGGTGATCGACACAGCGCCTTGGGTGAGCAGGTTGAACACCAGGCCCAGGGCCGTGATCTGCGCAGCCACCCAGCCCAGGTAGCTGAACATGATGATGGCCGAGCAGGCCACTTCAATCACACGGCCGTAGCGCTGGCGGTAGTAGTCGCCCAGGGTGATAAGGTTCTTTTGGTAGAGCTTGTAGGCGAAAAACAGTCCCACCAACACCAGACACATGGACGCGCCAAAGGGGTCTTCCACGACGGCGCCCAGCCCTCCATCCACAAAGCGGGCAGACACCCCCAGCACGGTTTCGGATCCAAACCAGGTGGCAAACGTGGTGGCTATCACCACCGCCAGCGGCAGGCTACGCCCGGCTACCGCATAGTCAGCGGTGTTGTGCACGCGAGTGGCCGCATACAGGCCCACACCAATCGAAACCAACAGGTACAGAACGATGAATGACAACAGCATGGCGCCGCTCCAAAACTCCAGGGGTGGTAGCGAAAAAGGCAGCGCGCGCGCAAAGTGGCTGGGGTGGTCACACTGCGGCGCCTGACGACCATGGGGCCGCAGCCCCGCTTACAAACACGTTACAAAATTGCTGCGGATTATGAAGGCAACTTTTGTGCCGCAGACGCTAAAAAACCCGGATGCGCATGAATAGCTGCATGGCAAGCAGCCCCAGCACAAACCCCACACCGCCATAAATGATGGATTGCAGCAGCCGGTTGGTGCGTTTTTGCGCCTCCAGCAACTCGCGCAGGGCGGGCTGGTGGTCTGCGGGGCGCTGGCGCAGCGCGTCGTAGATCAGGCGCGGCAGCTCGGGCAGCAGCTTGGCGTAGTGCGGCGCCTCGGCGCGCAGCTCGCGCCACAGGCGCTGGGGACCCATCTGTTCCAGCATCCACTTTTCGAGGAACGGCTTGGCCGTGCTCCACAGGTCCAGGTCCGGGTCCAGCTCGCGGCCCAGGCCCTCGATATTAAGCAGGGTCTTTTGCAGCAGCACCAGCTGGGGCTGGATCTCGACGTGGAAACGGCGCGAAGTCTGGAATAGACGCATCAGCACAAGCCCGAGTGAAATTTCCTTGAGCGGACGGTCAAAGTACGGCTCGCACACGGCGCGGATGGCCGATTCGAGATCGTTGACCCGCGTTTCGGGCGGTACCCAGCCGCTTTCGATGTGCAGCTCGGCCACGCGCTTGTAGTCGCGCCGGAAGAACGCCACAAAGTTCTGCGCCAGGTATTCCTTGTCCACTTCGGTCAGCGTGCCCACGATGCCGAAGTCCAGCGAGATGTAGCGGCCGAACGTAGCGGGCTCCAGACTCACCTGGATGTTGCCCGGGTGCATGTCGGCGTGGAAGAACCCGTCGCGAAACACCTGGGTGAAGAAGATGGTCACGCCGTCGCGCGCCAGCTTGGGGATGTCCACCCCCGCCTCACGCAAGCGGTCGATCTGGCTGATGGGCACGCCCTTCATGCGCTGCATCACCATGACCTCGGGGTGGCAGAAGTCCCAGAAAATCTCGGGGATCAGCACCAGGTCGAGCCCCGCCATGTTGCGGCGCAGCTGGGCCGCGTTGGAGGCCTCGCGCACCAGGTCCAGCTCGTCGTGCAGGTAGTTGTCGAACTCGGCGACCACCTCGCGGGGCTTGAGGCGCTTGCCGTCGGCCGACAGACTCTCCACCCAGCCCGCCATCATGCGCATGAGGCTCAGGTCCTTCTCAATCACCGGCAGCATGCCGGGGCGCAGCACCTTGACGGCCACCTCGCGCTCAATGCCCTGGCGGTCACGCAGCGTGGCGAAATGCACCTGGGCGATGGACGCGCTGGCCACCGGTATGCGGTCGAAGGAGGTGAACACCTCGTCCACCGGGCGGCGGAACGCACGCTCGATGGTGGCGATGGCAATGTCGGGGTCGAACGGCGGCACGCGGTCCTGCAGGCGGGCCAGCTCGTCGGCAATGTCGGGCGGCAACAGGTCGCGGCGGGTGGACAGCACCTGGCCGAACTTGACGAAGATGGGGCCCAGGCTCTCCAGCGCCTCGCGCAAGCGCTGGCCACGCGGCGCATCCAGATTGCGCCCGATGGACACGATGCGCGAAATCATGCGCAGCCAGGGCTTGTTGAAGCTGTCGAGCAGCAAGCCATCCAGGCCGAACCGGAACACCACCCACAGGATGGCAGCCCCCCGCAAGAAGCGCTTCATGCGTCGGCCCGGTCCGAACCACCCGAGGGTGACAGTGGTGCAGCCGCCGGAGCGCCGGGTGCCACCGGTGCCGTCGCAACCACCACCGAGGAAGACGACGCGCTGGCGGCGGCCATGCGCGAACCCACAAACTGGCGCAATGTCTGTGAAGCCCGGCTGGCAAACTGCGCCAGCGTGTGTGCAGGGGCATCGCCGATCACGCGGGCCAGGTCTTCTTCCACATCCCAGCGCACATGGTCCACCAGCCAGTTGATCTCGGCCGCCAGTTGCACGTCACCTTCAATGCGGATGGACGGCTTGTCACCCCGCAACGCGGCCTGGGCCAGGGTGAAAGGAGAGGTGTCGGTCACTTCCAGCCGCAGGTCGGGCACCGCGGATTCGGGCGCCAGATTGAGCAGGCCGGCCGGGGTGATAACCAGCGACAGGGAATAGGCCCGCCACTGCACCCGCGCGATGCGGCCTTTTTGGCGCACCAGCCGGTCCGTGGCCTCTTTTTCCTGCATCAGCACATGGTTAAGAAACAGCACCAGGCGTTGCTGCACTTCGTGGACCAGCCACTGCGGGGGCTGCGGGCCAGCGGCCAGGCGCTCGAAGAGGCCGTCCAGAAAAGGAAAAGGGGACTGTGGTGTTGCCATAGTCCCCGATTATTCCCTGAACTGGAATGCCCCTGACCCGCAGGGGCCCCATGGGCTGCGTTTACTGCAGTGCTTGCACGCCCGCCACCAGCCAGCCGGTGTTGCCGGTCTTGGGCTTGGTCATGTTCCAGACCTCCCGGAACGGGCTGGGCCCGGCCGAGGGCTCTTCGCGGATCATGCCGGAGAACTCGACGCTGGCCATGTAGCCATCGCCCAGGTCTTCGATGCCCAGCAACTGCGCCTCGATCATCACCACATCGGTGTGGTTGGGCTGCGTGCCCCGGTGGGCTTCGCGCTCGGCCAGCTGGGTACGGATTTCATCGAGCATGTTGTCCGTCATCATGGACCGCAGGGTTGCGATGTCCGACCGGTCCCACGCGCCTTGCAGGGTCACAAAGTTGCGCTTGGCGGCCGACAGGAAACCCTCGGTGTCGAAATCGGCCGGCACCCCCCAGTTCTGCGAGCCCGACAGGCCCGAGCCAATCACCACACCCGAGCCCACGCCACCCTGACCGGCGCGCGAGGCGTCAAATGCCATGCTGCTGCGCTCCCAGGGGCGGGCGGATGCGTCGTTGCCCACGTTGTTGGGGCTGTACTGCGGGGGCACCTGCGCAGCGGCAGGCGTTGCGGCCCCTGCGCCCTGGAAGGCGAACGGAGCACCACCCGCCGCGTTGCCAGCGCCATTGCCGCCACCGTTGCGCGACCGCATGACCATCTTGAAGATGGCAAACGCCGCCAGCGCCAGCAGCGCAATCATCAGGATGTTGGCAAAGCCTGCGCCCAGACCCAGCGAGTGCGCCAGCCAGGCCAGGCCCAGCCCAGCTGCCAGGCCGCCCAGCATGGCGCCCCAGGGCTTCTTGGCCGGAGCGGCCGGGGCTGCTGCCGGCGTAGCGGTGGCAGGCTTGGCGGCCGCCGCCGTGTTGGTCGCACTCTGTGCCGGTGCGCCCGGTGCAGCGGGCGGCGTGGCCGCCTCGCGCTGCGTCACGTTGCTGGACTGCTTGCCCACCGATTTGCCACCACCCAGTCGCCGCGCGGCGTCGGCATCGGCGTGTGCAAACGCCAGCATCGCGACCAACACCACAGACCACAGTTTCATCATGACTTCTCCGTCTCCGTTATCGACCGAGCAAACCGCTCAGCACTTGATTCCAACATGGAGGGCGACAATTCCCCCCGTCATGTTGTGATAGTCCACATGCCCAAAACCATTTTTTTGCATGAGGCTTTTGAGTTCTTCCTGCCCCGGGTGCATGCGGATGGACTCGGCCAGGTAGCGGTAGCTGGCGTCGTCGCCCGCCACCAGCTTGCCCAGCTGGGGTAACACCTTGAATGAGTACCAGTCGTACACCTTCTCCAGCGGCTTGGCCACCTTGGAAAATTCCAGCACCAGCAGCTTGCCGCCGGGCTTGAGTACGCGGCACATCTCGGCAATGGCCTGGTCCTTGTGGGTCATGTTGCGCAGGCCAAAGGCCACGCTCACCACATCGAAATGCGCGTCGGGGAACGGCAGCTTTTCGGCGTCACAGACCAGAGTGGGCAGCACCACGCCCTCGTTGATGAGCCGGTCACGGCCCACGCGCAGCATGGCTTCGTTGATATCGGTGTGCACCACTCGGCCTGAGGCGCCCACCTTCTTGGAAAACGCCAGCGCCAGATCACCCGTGCCACCGGCAATGTCCAGCACCTGGCTGCCTTCGCGCAGGTTGGCCACCATCACGGTGTAAGCCTTCCAGGCGCGGTGCAGGCCCGCCGACATGAGGTCGTTCATCACGTCGTATTTGGAGGCCACGGAATCGAACACACCGCGCACGCGGCGTGCCTTTTCCTGCTCGTCCACCGACTGAAAACCGAAATGCGTGGTGCTCATAAGAATCATGCTAGGCGCGTGAACGCCAGAGGTACAGCGACAACCCCGCACTGAATTGGGGCATCTGTCGCAATTTGGAGAACGCTATTGAAACAAAACCAGCCGCTAGCGCAAGCTAATATTGCGCTGACAGCTATATTTTCAATAGCACCTTGGTGAACAGGGGCTTGTGCAGCTGAAGGTGCCTGGCACCCCGGCGCGTCTGCGCACAGCCTCAGTGGCCGCCGCAGGCATGGCCCCCTGCACCACCCTTGGGCGCCATGGGCGCGTCTCGATCGGCCCCCACCGCAGCCAGCCGCTCGGTGTACTGCGCCCACAGTGCGTCCTGCTTCTGGCCCAGTTCGTAGAGGTAGCCCCAGGTGAAGATGCCGCTGTCGTGCCCGTCAGAGAACGTGGGCTTGACGGCGTAGTTGCCCACGGGCTCCAGGTTGACCAGCGCCACATCGCGCTTGCCCGTCTGCAACACCTCTTGCCCCGGGCCGTGGCCCTGCACTTCGGCCGAGGGCGAGTACACGCGCATCAGCTCGAACGGAATGCGGAACGTGGCGCCATCCGAAAAGCCCACCTCCAGCACGCGCGACTGTTCATGCACCGTCAGGGCCTGTGGCGTGGGAGCGCCCGCTTTCAAACCTGCCATGGAATCACCTTGAGAAAACTGTTGTCAGAAACGACGGCTGCCATTGTCCCACCCGCCCCGGCACACGCTGCCAGCAAGGTTACCGGGCGGCCCACTGCGCCAGCTGGGACTCCAGCTGCGCCTCCAGCGCGGGCAGCAGGGCCAACACGGCGGCCTCTTGCGCTGCGGGGCTGGGCCGCTGCGCTGCGGCCCATACCGGGGCAGGGAAGTGGCTGTCCCAGTCAAACCGTGCAATCACATGCCAGTGCAGGTGCGGCACCATGTTGCCCAGGGCCGCGATGTTGACCTTGGTGGGCGCCAGGTGCTGGCGCAGGGCCTGCTCCACCAGCGTCACCGCCTCCATGCAGTGCACGCGGTCGGCGGCAGTCAGGTCCGAGAACTCAGCCACGTGCACGTTCCACACCACGCGGTAGAAGGCGGGGAAACCCACCTCCTGCGCGCGGATGACACGCAGGCGCTCGCCACGCCAGACCAATGCGCCGCCGTCTTCAGCGCACAAGGGGCAGGCCATCAGACCAGCACCCGCTCAATGCCGCCGTTGTTGGCACGGTGTACGTACTCGGGCATCCAGTTCTCGCCGAGGATCTCCCGCGCCATCTCGACCACGATGTAGTCGGCTTCGAGCAGGCCGTTGTTCAGGTCGCCTTCGTAGCGGTTCAGGCCCTGCAGGCAGCTAGGGCAGCTGGTGAGGATCTTCACGTTGTCCTGGGCACCCACGGCACCGCTCTCGCGCAGCTTGGCCTCGCCCTTGCGGATTTCTTCTTCCTTGCGGAAGCGCACCTGCGTGGACACGTCGGGCCGGGTCACACCCAGCGTGCCCGACTCGCCGCAGCAGCGGTCGCTCTTCAAGACTTGCTCGCCCACCAGCGCCTTCACGGTCTTCATCGAGTCCTGCTGCTTCATGGGGTTGTGGCAGGGCTCGTGGTACAGGTAGGCGCCCTTGCCTTGCAGCTGGATGCCCTTTTCGAGCAGGTACTCGTGGATGTCGATGATGCGGCTGCCCGGGAAGATCTTGTCGAACTCGTAGCCCTGCAACTGGTCATAGCAGGTGCCGCAGCTCACCACGACGGTCTTGATATCGAGGTAGTTGAGCGTGTTGGCCACACGGTGGAAGAGCACGCGGTTGTCCGTGATCATCTTCTCGGCCTTGTCGAACTGGCCGGAGCCGCGCTGGGGGTAGCCACAGCACAGGTAGCCCGGCGGCAACACCGTCTGCACGCCCGCGTGCCACAACATGGCCTGGGTTGCCAGGCCCACCTGCGAGAACAGGCGCTCCGAGCCACAGCCCGGGAAGTAGAACACCGCCTCCGTCTCCGCCGTGGTGGCCTGCGGGTTGCGGATGATGGGCACGTAGTCCTTGTCCTCGATGTCGAGCAGCGCACGCGCCGTCTTCTTGGGCAGGCCGCCGGGTAGCTTCTTGTTGATGAAGTGAATCACCTGCTCCTTGATCGGAGCCGTGCCCACCGTGGCTGGCGGCTTGGCCGTCTGCTTGCGGCCCACCTTGCGCAGCAGGTCCACGGCCATGCGCTGGGCCTTGAAGCCCACGTCCACCATGGCCGAGCGCATCAGCTTAATGGTGTCGGGGTTGGTGGCGTTGAGCATGGTCATGGCCAACGCGTTGCCGGGGCGGAAGGTCTTCTTGCCCATCTTGCGCAGCAGGTTGCGCATGTTCATGGTGACGTCGCCGAAGTCGATCTTCACCGGGCAAGGGCTCTCGCACTTGTGGCACACCGTGCAGTGGTCGGCCACGTCTTCAAATTCCTGCCAGTGCTTGATGCTCACGCCCCGGCGGGTCTGCTCTTCGTACAGGAAAGCCTCGACCAGCAGCGAGGTCGCCAGGATCTTGTTGCGCGGGCTGTACAGCAGGTTGGCGCGTGGCACGTGCGTGGAGCACACGGGCTTGCACTTACCGCAGCGCAGGCAGTCCTTGACCGAATCGGCAATGGCGCCGATGTCGCTCTGCTGCATGATCAGCGACTCGTGGCCCATCAGCCCGAAGCTGGGCGTGTAGGCGTTGGTCAGATCGGCATGCAGCGCAGGTTTTGAGGCCAAATCGGCACCAAGCGCCAGTGGAACATGCCCTGATTGCTCCTGATTTCGGAGCAATTTACCTTTATTGAAGCGGCCTTCCGGGTCCACCTTGCGCTTGTATTCGGCAAAGGGACGCAACTCGTCGTCGGTCAAGAACTCCAGCTTGGTGATGCCAATGCCGTGTTCGCCCGAGATCACGCCGTTGAGACTGCGCGCCAGCACCATGATGCGCGCCACGGCCTCGTGCGCCGTCTGCAGCATCTCGTAGTCGTCGCTGTTGACGGGGATGTTGGTGTGCACGTTGCCGTCGCCCGCATGCATGTGCAACGCCACCCACACGCGGCCCTTGAGCACGCGCTTGTGGATGGCCACGGCCTCGTCCAGGATGGGCTTGAACGCCGCACCGGTGAAGATGCCTTGCAGCGGCGCACGCAGCTGGGTCTTCCAGCTGGCACGCAGCGTGTGGTCCTGCAGCTGGGGGAACAGGGTTTCCACATCGTGCAGCCAGCCCTGCCACAGGGCGCGCACCTCTTCGACCAGGGCGATGGCCTGGGCCACGCGGTCTTGCAGAAGCTCGGGCGAAGGCACCTCGTCGTCGGCGTCGTGCTTGCCCAGGGGCAGGTTGCCACGCTCGAAGAACTCGGTCAGCGCGTCGCACAGCTTGAGCTTGTTGCGCAGGCTCAGTTCGATGTTGATGCGCTCGATGCCGTCGGTGTACTCGGCCATGCGTGGCAGCGGGATCACCACGTCTTCGTTGATCTTGAAGGCGTTGGTGTGGCGGCTGATGGCCGCCGTCTTCTTGCGGTCGGCCCAGAACTTCTTGCGCGCATCGGCTGTGATGGCCACGAAGCCTTCGCCGCTGCGGGTGTTGGCCAGGCGCACGACCTCGCTGGTCACGCGGGCCACGTCATCGGCGTTGTCACCGGCAATGTCGCCAATCAGCACCATCTTGGGCAGGCCGCCGTTGCCCTTCTTGCTCTTGGTGGCGTAGCCCACAGCCTTCAGGTAACGGTCGTCCAGGTGCTCCAGGCCCGCCAGCAGCACGCCACTGCGCTTTTGCTCGGCAAACATGAAGTCCTTGATCTCGACGATGCTGGGCACGGCGTCCTTGGCGTTGCCGAAGAACTCCAGGCACACGGTGCGTGTGTGCTCGGGCATGCGGTGCACCACCCAGCGCGCGCTGGTGATCAGGCCGTCGCAGCCTTCCTTCTGAATGCCGGGCAGGCCCGCCAGGAACTTGTCCGTCACGTCCTTGCCCAGGCCTTCCTTGCGGAAAGTGCGGCCTGGAATGCTCAGGCGCTCGGTGCGCACGGGCGTCTTGCCATCGGCCTCGAAGTACTGCAGCTCAAACGTAGCAACTTCCACGTCATGGATCTTGCCCATGTTGTGGTCTAGGCGCGTCACCTCCAGCCACTGGGCGTCGGGCGTGACCATGCGCCAGCTGGCCAGGTTGTCGAGCGCCGTGCCCCACAGCACGGCCTTTTTGCCGCCCGCGTTCATGGCGATATTGCCGCCAATGCACGAGGCCTCGGCGCTGGTCGGGTCCACCGCAAACACAAAACCTGCACGCTCGGCCGCATCGGCCACGCGCTGGGTGACCACGCCGGCCTCGGTCCACACCGTGCCCACTTCGCGGTCCAGGCCCGGCAGGCGGCGCATCTCCACCTCGGTCATGGCTTCGAGCTTTTCGGTGTTGATGACCACGCTCTTCCACGTCAGCGGGATCGCGCCGCCGGTGTAGCCGGTGCCGCCCCCACGGGGAATGATGGTCAGGCCCAGTTCAATACAGCCCTTGACCAGGCCCGCCATCTCGGCCTCGGTGTCGGGCGTGAGCACCACAAAGGGGTACTCGACGCGCCAGTCGGTCGCGTCGGTCACGTGGGACACGCGCGAGAGGCCGTCGAACTTGATGTTGTCCTTGGCCGTGAGGCGGCCCAGGGTTTTCTGGATCTGGCGGCGCAGTTGCGCGGCCTGCTCGAACGTGGCGTTGAACTCGGCCACCGCGCGGCGCGCGGCGACGACCAGCTCGCCCACGAGGCGGTCGCGGTCGGCGTCGTCGGCGGGGGTGCGGCGCTTTTCAATCTCGGCCAGCCGATGGTTCAGGGCATCGACCAGCAGCTTGCGGCGGCCGGGATTGTCCAGCAGGTCGTCCTGCAGGTAGGGGTTGCGTTGCACCACCCAGATATCGCCCAGCACCTCATACAGCATGCGGGCCGAGCGGCCGGTGCGGCGCTCTTTGCGCAATTGGTCCAGCACCTCCCAGGAGGCGGAGCCCAGCAGCCGGATCACGATCTCCCGGTCGGAGAACGAGGTGTAGTTATAGGGAATTTCTCGCAGTCGGGCAGGCTCGGCGGCCTGCGTCTGCAAGGCCGCCAGCGCGATCGGTACATTCATGGGGGTCTACCTGGGGTGGGGGCGCGATTTTAAGCCACCGGCCTATGGCTTGCCGGGCCAGGGCTGCCCGGCTGAGCCGAAGCAGCCTTGCCTGAGCCTCAGAACAGCACGCGGCTGCGCAGGGTGCCGCTCACCCGGGCCAGCTTGTCCAGCGCCAGGTCGGACGAGGCAGCGTCGATGTCGATCACCACATAGCCGATCTTCTCGTTGGTCTGCAGGTACTGGGCCGAGACATTGATGGCGTTGTCCGAGAAGATGCGGTTGATCTCGGACAGCACGCCCGGCACGTTGCGGTGGATGTGCAGCAGGCGGTGCTTGCCGGGGTGGGCCGGCAGCGCCACCTCGGGGAAGTTGACCGACGAGGTGCTGGTGCCGTTGTCGCTGTACTTCACCAGCTTCTCGGCCACCTCCAGGCCAATGTTGGCCTGCGCCTCCATGGTGGAGCCGCCGATGTGCGGCGTCAGGATCACGTTGTCCAGCCCGCGCAGAGGCGACTGGAACTCGTCCTTGTTGGTACGTGGCTCGACCGGGAACACGTCGATGGCGGCGCCCAGCAGCTTCTTGGCTTGGAGGGCCGCAGCCAGCGCCTCAATATCCACCACCGTGCCGCGCGCGGCGTTGATGAGGATGCCGCCCGGCTTCATGGCAGCGATCTCGGCGGCGCCGATCATGCCCTCGGTGGACGGCAGCTCGGGCACGTGCAGGCTCACGATGTCGCTCTGGCCCAGCAGGTCGTGCAGGTGTTGCACCTGCCGCGCATTGCCCAGAGGCAGCTTGTTGACCACATCAAAAAACGCCACGTGCATGCCCAGCGCCTCGGCCAGCACCGACAGCTGCGTGCCGATGGAGCCATAACCCACGATGCCCAGGGTCTTGCCGCGGATCTCGTAGGCGTTATCGGCGCTCTTGAGCCAGCCGCCGCGGTGCGCCACGGCGTTCTTCTCGGGCACGCCGCGCAGCAGCAGGATGGCCTCGGCCAGCACCAGCTCGGCCACAGAGCGGGTGTTGGAGTACGGCGCATTGAACACCGCAATGCCCCGCTCGCGCGCGGCGTTCAAGTCCACCTGGTTGGTGCCAATACAAAAGCAGCCCACAGCCACCAGCTTGTGGGCCTGGGCAAACACCTCTTCGGTGAGCTGGGTGCGCGAACGAATGCCCACAAAGTGCACATCGGCGATCTTGCGCTTGAGTTCCTCGTCAGGCAGCGCACCGGACACCGTCTCGATCTGCGTATAGCCCGCCGCCCGGATCACATCCACTGCGGAGGAGTGGATGCCTTCGAGCAGCAGAAACTTGATCTTGTTCTTGTCGAGCGAATTGGTGGCCATGGCGATGAAGGAGAAGGGGTGAAAGAAGGAAACGTCCGGCGCGCGACGGCGCGAACGAACCGAGGGTGTCCACGCAGGTGAACAGTCACCAGCATGGTGCATTGCACAAAACCTTGCAAGCCTCGGCAAATGCGCCACACCTTGTCACAAAAAGGTCACAATCGCACCCCTCACGGGTAACCCAAGGGGTTTCCCCGGTTGATGCATGGCGTGAGGTCATGCGACAACGACATATCAATGTCACAAAGGCTGCATAGCATCCGGCCCTTGTGCTTTTCGTCATCCTCGGAGGAAATATTCATGAAAACGAAGCTTCTGGCGGTCTGTGCTGCTGTTGCCATGTCGGTCTGCGTGCCTGCACAAGCGCAGGCTCCCATTGAGATCCAATGGTGGCACTCGATGAGTGCAGCGCTGGGCGACTGGGTCAATGACCTGGCCAAGCAATACAACGCCAGCCAGACCCAGTACAAGGTCGTGCCCACGTACAAGGGCCAGTATGACGAATCGATGACCGGTGCCATCGCCGCCTTCCGCGCCGGCAATGCTCCCCACATCCTGCAGGTGTTCGAAGTGGGCACCGCCACCATGATGGCCAGCAAGGGCGCCATCGTGCCTGCGGCCAAGGTGCTGAACGACGCAGGCTTCAAGTTTGAGCCCACCGAATACGTGTCCGCAGTGGCCGGCTACTACACCGCCCCCAACGGCCAGATGCTGAGCTACCCGCTCAACAGCTCCACCACCATCTTCTATTACAACAAGGACGCCTTCAAGAAGGCCGGCCTGGACGCCGACAAGCCGCCCAAGACCTGGCCCGAAGTGTTCGCTGCCGCCTCCAAGCTGAAGGCCAGCGGCCACAGCTGCCCGTTCACCACCAGCTGGGTGAGCTGGACGCAGCTGGAGAGCTTCTCGCTGTGGCACAACACCCTGTTCGCATCGAAGAACAACGGCTTTGATGGCAACGACGCCCAGCTGCAGATCAACACCCCCCTGCACGTTCGCCACTTCGAGAACCTGGCCAAGGCCTCCAAGGAAGGCAGCTTCGTCTACAAGGGCCGCAACAACACCGCCGATGCATCCTTCCCCTCCGGTGAATGCGCCATGATCACCGGCTCGTCGGGCCTGTACGCCCGCGTGGCCAAGGAAGCCAAGTTTGCCTACGGCATCTCCACCCTGCCCTACTACCCTGACGTGAAGGGTGCCCCCCAGAACACCGCCATCGGTGGTGCCAGCCTGTGGGTGATGGCCGGCAAGAAGCCCGAGGAATACAAGGGTGTGGCCAGCTTCCTGAACTTCCTGAACGACACCAAGGTGCAGGCCGCCAGCCACCAGCGCACGGGCTACCTGCCTGTGACCATGGGCGCGTACAAGCTCACCGAAGCCTCCGGTTTCTATGACAAGAACCCCGGCACCGATGTGGCCGTGACGCAGATGATCCGCAAGGCCACCGACAAGTCGCGCGGCATCCGCCTGGGCAACTTCGTGCAGATCCGCACGATCATCGACGAGGAAACCGAACAGATCTGGTCGGGTAAGAAGTCGCCCAAGGAAGCCCTGGACACCGCTGTGACCCGTGGCAACGAACAACTGGCCCGCTTCGCACGCGCCAACAAGTAAGTACGGTCCACCATCTGTCGGTGCCGCCCTGCCCCACAGCAGGGTGACACCGAAAGCCCGCCGCCCCGTCAACCAGCATGGTTCACGGGGCGGCGGGGTTTTCTTTTTGAGAGTTTCGTCATGGAAAAACGCGTACTTTTCCGCTCTGCATGGCTGCCCTGGGTGCTTCTGGCGCCGCAGCTGGTCATCATCAGCGTGTTCTTCTTCTGGCCCGCAGGCCAAGCCCTGGTGCAGTCGTTCCAGATGCAGGACAGCTTTGGCATGTCCACCGAATGGGTGGGGCTGGACAACTTCAAGGCCCTGTTCGAGGACCCAGGCTACCTGGCCTCGTTCAAGACCACGGCCTTCTTCTCGATCCTGGTGGCGGTGGTGGGCATTGGCCTGTCGCTGATCCTCGCCATCTTTGCCGACCGCATCATCAAGGGCGCCATCGTCTACAAGACCGCCCTGCTGCTGCCCTACGCCGTGGCCCCTGCAGTGGCAGGCGTGTTGTGGATGTTCATGTTCTCCCCCTCGCTGGGCGTGGTGGCGTACATGCTGCGCCAGTCGGGCTTTGACTGGAACCACATGCTCAACTCCGACCACGCGATGACGCTGATCGTGATTGCTGCGGTGTGGAAGCAGATCTCCTACAACTTCCTGTTTTTCCTCGCAGGCCTGCAGTCCATCCCCAAGTCGCTGATCGAAGCCGCTGCCATCGACGGCGCTGGCCCCTGGCGCCGGTTCTGGAGCATCCAGTTCCCGCTGCTGTCGCCCACGACGTTCTTCCTGCTGGTGATCAACGTCGTGTACGCGTTCTTCGACACCTTTGCCATCGTTGATTCGACCACCCAGGGCGGCCCCGGGCGCGACACCTCCATCCTGGTCTACAAGGTCTACCACGACGGTTTCAAGGCCATGGACATGGGCGGTTCGGCCGCACAGTCGGTGGTGCTGATGGCCATCGTCGTGGTGCTGACGGTCATCCAATTCCGCTACGTCGAAAAGAAAGTGCAGTACTGAAATGGTTGAACGTAGTCCCTACCTCACCGCGTTCTCGCACCTCATCATGGTGCTGGGCGTGATCATCGTCGGCTTTCCGCTGTACCTGGCCTTCGTGGCCTCCACGCACACGGCGCAGGACATCGTGCAGGTGCCCATGCCCATGGTGCCCGGCAGCAACTTCTGGCAGACCTACCACGATGCGCTGTTTGGCGGCGGCTCAGGCCCCGGCTCCAGCGCCCCCGTGGCCCGCATGATGTGGGTGAGTTTCATCACCGCCATCGTCATCACCCTGGGCAAGATCGCCATCTCGCTGCTGTCGGCGTTTGCCATCGTGTATTTCCGCTTTCCCTTCAAGGGCATCTGCTTCTGGCTGATCTTCATCACGCTGATGCTGCCGGTGGAAGTGCGCATCGGGCCCACTTACCAGGTCGTGTCCAACCTGGGCATGCTCAACACCTACGCGGGCCTGACCGTGCCGCTGATCGCCTCGGCCACTGCCACCTTCCTGTTCCGGCAGTTCTTCCTGACGGTGCCCGATGAGCTGGTGGAGGCCGCACGCGTGGACGGCGCCGGCCCCATGCGCTTCTTCAAGGACATCCTGGTGCCGCTGTCGCGCACCTCGATTGCCGCGTTGTTCGTGATCCAGTTCATCTACGGCTGGAACCAGTACCTCTGGCCGCTACTGGTGACAACGTCCGAAGACATGTACCCCGTGGTGATCGGCATCAAGCGCATGCTGGCCGGCGGCGACGCGGGCAACGAGTGGAACATCGTGATGGCCACGGCACTGCTGGCCATGCTGCCGCCCGCCTTTGTGGTGGTGGTGATGCAGCGCTGGTTCGTCAAGGGCCTGGTGGATACCGAAAAATAAGACAAAAACCCCTGCAAGCGCTTTTTCAATAAGCCCCTGTAGCTATCAAATTCATTGCACATATGGCATCCCTCTCTCTTCGCAACATCGTCAAGCGCTACGGCGTGGGCCCCAAGGCCAACCAGGTCATCCACGGCGTGAACGCCGAGATCAAGGACGGCGAATTCGTCGTCATCGTCGGTCCCTCGGGCTGCGGCAAGTCCACCCTGCTGCGCATGGTGGCGGGCCTGGAAGAAATCTCTGGCGGCGAACTGCGCATCGGCGACCGCGTGGTCAACGACCTGGAACCCGCCCAGCGCGACATCGCCATGGTGTTCCAGAACTACGCGCTGTACCCGCACATGACGAACTACGAGAACATGGCCTACGGCCTGAAGATCGCCAAGGTGCCCAAGGAAGAAATCCAGCGCCGCGTGGACAAGGCCGCCAAGATCCTCGAACTCTCGCACCTGCTGGAGCGCAAGCCGCGCGAACTGTCGGGCGGCCAGCGCCAGCGCGTGGCCATGGGCCGCGCCATCGTGCGCCAGCCGCAAGTCTTCTTGTTTGACGAGCCGCTGTCCAACCTGGACGCCAAGCTGCGCGCCCAGACCCGCCTGGAGATCCAGAAGCTGCACCGCGAGCTGGGCATCACCAGCCTGTTCGTGACGCACGACCAGGTCGAGGCCATGACGTTGGCCCAGCGCATGATCGTGATGAACGCGGGCAACATGGAACAGTTCGGCACGCCCGAAGAGGTCTACCACACGCCCGCCTCCACCTTCGTGGCCAGCTTCATCGGCTCGCCCCCCATGAACCTGCTCAAGAACGCCCCCGGTGCCAAACCAGGGACCATCCTGGGCATCCGCCCCGAGCATCTGGACGTGGGCAGCGAGGGCTGGGCCATCACGGTCGAAACCGTGGAGCTGCTGGGCGCCGAGCGCCTGATCTACGGCCGCCTCAACGGCGAGCAGATCATCGTGCGCGTGGAGGAAGGCACCCACGCGCCGCAGCCCGACTCGGTGATCCATGTGCTGCCGCGCCCCGACCGCCTGCATGCGTTCGATGCCACCACGGGCAAACGCATCCCCGGCTGAGCCTGTGCAGCCGGGTGAAGCCGTCCGCGCCGGGCAAGGCATTCTCGCCACCGTGCCGGTGCTGGCCTCCCTGCACCTGGCGGAAACCCGGCAGTTCTACGTCGAACGGCTGGGCTTCACCGCGCTGCTGGAGATGGACCACTACCTGATCCTGCAGCGCGACGGGTGCGAACTGCACTTCTGGCACTGCACCGAGCGCCACATTGCAGAAAACACCTCGTGCTACGTGCGTGCAGACACTGACTTGCTGCACGCGGATTTCACGGCACGGGGCCTGCAACTGGCGCCCCCTACCGTCCAGCCCTGGGGCATGAAGGAGATGTTCGTCATCGACCCCCACGGCAACCTGCTGAAATTTGGTGAACCCGCATGAGCGCACCCTCTTCCCCCCTCGTCCCGTGGCCCTACCCCCGCTGGATCGCCCACCGCGGCGCTGGCAAGCTGGCCCCTGAAAACACCCTGGCCGCGTTCCGGCTGGGCGCCCAGTACGGCTACCGCATGTTCGAGTGCGACGCCAAGCTGAGCAGCGACGGCGTGCCTTTTCTGATGCACGACGCCACGCTGGAGCGCACGACCAACGGCCACGGCACCGGCGGTGACCTGCCCTGGGCCCAGCTCGCCCAGCTGGACGCCGGCGGCTGGCACTCCCGCAGCCACGCGGGCGAGCCCCTGCCCACGCTGGAGAACCTGGCGCGCTACTGCATCGCCAACGGTTTTTTCCTGAACATCGAGATCAAGCCCACGCCGGGGCAGGAAGAAGTGACTGGCCGCGTGGTAGGTGAATACGCCGCACGGCTGTGGCAAGGCCAGCCTGTGCCGCCCCTGTTCTCGTCGTTCAAGCCCGAGGCACTGGCCGGTGCTATGGCCACCGCCCCCTACATTCCCCGCGCGCTGCTGATCGACGCGCTGTGGGACGGGTGTTTGGACAAGGCCCAGGCGCTCGGCTGCGTGGCCATCGTGTGCAACCACGCGCTGTGGGACCAGGCCCTGGTGGCCCAAGTGCACGGCATGGGCATGCGTACGCTGAGCTACACGGTGAATGACGACTGGGCAGCGCAGCGCCTCATCGCGCTGGGCACGGACGGCATCATCACCGACCGGGTGGATTTTTTTTCGCCTGCCAAGCCTTAGGGCACCACTTCACCAAAACACCCCATCCCAATCCAGCGGCCACCGTGGGCCGGCCTCACCGGGCCACCGGTGGTGTCCCCCTTCAGGGGGAAGGCGCTTAGCGCCTCAGGGGGTCAATCCATCTTCGCGCCGGACTTCTTGACAGCATCCGCCCAGCGCGGCATCTCGGCGGCCAGGAACTTGGCAAAGTCGTCCGCGCCCAGAAACGCCGGGTCTGCGCCCTGGCTCACCATGCGGTTGCGCACGTCGGGCATCTGCAGCACCTGGCCAAAGGCGTCACTGAGCTTGTTGACCACGTCCTTGGGCGTGCCTGCAGGCGCCAGAAAACCGTAGAAGCCCACCACCTCAAAGCCCTTGATACCGCTCTCGATCACCGTGGGCACCTCGGGCAGCGCGGGGTTGCGCTCCTTGCTGGTCACGGCCAGGGCGCGCACCTTGCCTTGCTTGTGGTACGACGCAGCCTGCGGAATGCTCTCGGCCATGAACTGCACCTGCCCGCCCATGAGGTCGGTGAACGCGGGCGCGCTGCCCCGGTAGGGGATGTGCACCATGAACAGGCCCGTGGCGGTCTTGAACATCTCGGGCACCAGGTGGCTGATGCCGCCATTGCCCGCCGAGCCAAAGTTGACCTGGCCGGGCCGCGACTTGGCATAGGCCATGAACTCCTGCAGGTTCTTGGCGGGCACGCTCGGGTTGACCAGCAGGGCCAGCGGCTGCATGGCCGTGCGCGCCACGGGCACAAAGTCCTTCAGGGTGGCATAGGGCAGGCGGCTGTACAGCGCGGGGTTGATGACCATCACCCCGGTGTTGGCCAGCATGATGGTGTGGCCGTCCGGGGGCGCTCTCATGACCTCCTGCGCACCCACCGTGCCACCGGCACCAGCCTTGTAATCCATCACCACGGGTTGGCCCAGCACGGTCTGCAGCTTGTCGGACAGCAGGCGCGCATGCTGGTCCAGCGGCCCGCCGGCGGGGAAGCCCACCACGATACGAACCGGCTTGGACGGAAACGCCTGCGCATGCACGGCGGCAGCCAAGGCCAGGCCTGCGGCCAGGGTGATGCAGGTACGCAGCAGCTTCATGGGGGTGTCTCCAGCTTTTGGTTATGGGTGTGAGGGATGCTTGCCGCTTCCGTCGACGCAGGCCTTGGCGGCCGCATGGGAAGATGCAAAGAGGCTATCAGACACCAGGGCGCGGCAGCCCTCCAGAGCACCCCTCGCAAACCCTCAAAACATGTGACGGCTTGCTGAAAGCTTCAGGCCTTCCAGCCCCGCACCAGCACCCACTGGCAGGTGGCGCAGGCCACGACCAACGCGGCATAGGTGAGCATCTTGCCGTCACGCCCCCACAGCACCAGCCCTGCCGCGAGCACCGCCACCCCCACGGCAAACAGAATCGCCCCACGCAGCCACACCGACATCGCAGAGGCGCTGCGCGAGCCCACCAAACGGCCCGAAAGCACCAGCACGAGCGCCACGGCGGCAGCGGGCGCGACAAAGTTGAGAAGGTGGTTGGCGATGTCCAGCGGACCCATGGAATTGACCCAAATCAAGGCTTGAACAAGCAAGGCCGCCTGTTCGGGCCAACAATTTTATAATTGCAGCTTATGGCAGTCTGGGCCCTCGGCATCAACCACACCACCGCGCCGCTCGATCTGCGTGGCCGGTTTGCGTTTGCGCTCGACCAGATTGCGCCCACCCTGCACGGTTTGCGCCAGTCGCTGGGCAGCAACACCCGGCACCCGGGGGTGGAAACCGCCATCATTTCCACCTGCAACCGCACCGAAATTTACTGCGCCGCCGAGGCGCCGGCCATGGACCACACGCTGGGCTGGCTGGCCCAAAGCGGTGGCGTGAGCCCGGCCCTGCTGCGCTCGCACTCCTACACCCTCGAAGACAGCCTCGTCGCCCGCCATGCCTTCCGCGTGGCCAGCGGGCTCGATTCGATGGTGCTGGGCGAGGCCCAGATCCTGGGCCAGATGAAAGACGCGGTGCGCGCCGCCGAGACGGCCGGCGCTTTAGGCACCACGCTCAACCAGCTGTTCCAGCGCAGCTTTGCCGTGGCCAAGGAGGTGCGCACCAGCACCGAGATCGGCGCACACAGCATCAGCATGGCCGCCGCCGCCGTGCGCCTGGCCAGCCAGCTGTTTGAAGACCTTTCCAAGATCCGTGTGCTGTTTGTGGGCGCGGGCGAGATGATCGAGCTGTGCGCCACGCACTTCGCGGCCAAGAACCCCAAGGCCATCGCCATTGCCAACCGCACGCTGGAGCGCGGCGAAAAGCTCGCCACCCGCTTTGGCGGTGAGGTGATGCGCCTGGCCGACCTGCCCGAGCGCCTGCACGAGTTCGACGCCGTCATCAGCTGCACCGCCAGCAGCCTGCCCATCAGCGGCCCGGGTGCCGTGGCGCGCGCGCGCAAGAAGCGCCGCCACCGCCCCATCTTCATGGTGGACCTGGCCGTGCCGCGCGACATCGAGCCCGAGGTGAAAGCCCTGGGCGACGTCTACCTGTACACCGTGGACGACCTGGCCACCGTGGTGCAGACCGCGCAGGCCAACCGCCAGGCCGCTGTGGCGCAGGCCGAGGCGATCATCGACGCGGGCGTGCAAAGCTTCATGCACTGGATGGAGCTGCGCAGCCCCGCTGCTGCCGAGGGTGGCGTGGTGCCGCTGATCCAGCAGCTCAACGCCCAGACGGACGAATGGCGCGCGCTGGAAATCACCCGCGCCAAGAAGCTGCTGGCCAAGGGCGAGGATGTGGACGCCGTGCTCGAAGCCCTCTCGCGCGGCCTCACGCAGAAGATGCTGCACGGCACCCTGGCAGAGCTGCGTGCGGGCGATGCCGAGATGCGCGCCCAGACGGCCCAGACCGTCTCACGCCTGTTCCTGCGCTCGCAAAGCAAGACCCCCCACAACAACGGCCTGTAGCGGCGCTCGCCCGCTCCGCAGCCGTTCCGATTTGAATCAAATCGGCCTCAAGCGCAAGATATAAAAGCGCTACCAGCTACCAAATCTGTAGCAGATCCTTTTCCCAGAATTCCATGAAACCCTTTCTCCGAAGCCAGCTGGAGCGCTACGCACAACGCCTGGGCGAACTCGACTTTCTGCTCTCGCGCGAAGACATCATGAGCGACATGGCGCAGTACCGCCGCATCTCGGTCGAGCATGCCGAAGTCACGCAGGTCGCAGGCCGCTACGCCCGCTACCAGCAGCGCGAGGCCGACCTGGCCGGTGCGCGCGAGATGCTGGCCGACCCCGACATGGCCGAGATGGCTCAGGAAGAAATCACCAGCGCCGAGGCCGAACTGCTGCAACTGGAAGACGAGCTGCAGCGCCTGCTTTTACCCAAGGACCCCGACGACGCGCGCAATGCGTTTGTGGAAATCCGCGCAGGCACGGGCGGTGACGAATCAGCCCTGTTTGCGGGCGACCTGACCCGCATGTACACCCGCTACGCCGCCAATGTGGGCTGGAGGGTGGAGGTGGTGAGCGAGAACGCGGCCGAGCTGGGCGGCTACAAGGAAATCGTTCTGCGCATTGAGGGCGACCATGTCTATGGCGCGCTGAAGTTCGAGTCCGGCGGTCACCGCGTGCAGCGCGTGCCTGCCACCGAAACCCAAGGCCGCATCCACACCAGCGCCTGCACCGTGGCCGTGATGCCCGAGCCCGACGAGCACGAGGCCATCAAGCTCAACCCCGCGGACCTGCGCATCGACACCTTCCGCGCATCGGGCGCGGGCGGTCAGCACATCAACAAGACCGACTCGGCCGTGCGCGTGGTGCACTTGCCCACCGGCATCGTGGCCGAGTGCCAGGATGGCCGCAGCCAGCACAGCAACAAGGCCAAGGCGCTGCAGGTGCTGCAGGCGCGCATCCAGGAGAAAGAACGCAGCGAACGCGCCGCCAAGGAGGCCGCGCTGCGCAAGGGCCTGATCGGCAGCGGCGACCGCAGCGACCGCATCCGCACCTACAACTTCCCGCAGGGGCGGCTCACGGACCACCGCATCAACCTCACGCTGTACAAGCTGCTGGCCGTGATGGAAGGCGACCTGGGCGATGTGCTGCAGGCCCTGCAGCATGCCCGCGAGGCCGAGCAGCTGGAAGAGCTGGAGATGGGCGCCACCGGGTGAGCCAGGCCAGAATTTGAGAAAAATTGGCTGGTAGCGCTAGATTCATATGCCTGAACAGCTATCAAAACAATAGTGAACCACACCACCGCTCCCACCCTCGCCCAGGCTTTGGCGCAGGCCCACACCCTGGGCCTGGCGCGTATCGACGCGCAACTGCTGCTGCTGCACGCTGTGGGTCGCCCTGACGCAGGCCGCGCCTGGCTGCTGGCGCACGACTCCGACGCCATGGACGACACCGTGCACACCCAGTTCATCGCCCTGTGCCAGCGCCGTTTGGCGGGCGAGCCGGTGGCCTACCTCACCGGCCGCAAGGAGTTCTACGGCCTGCCGCTGCAGGTGGACGCGCGCGTGCTGGACCCGCGCCCCGACACCGAAACCCTGGTGGACTGGGCGCTGGAGGTGATCGCCCCGCTGGCATCGCCCCGGGTGGTGGACCTGGGCACCGGCAGCGGCGCCATCGCCCTGGCGCTGCAAAGCCAGCGCACCGACGCCCAGGTGCTGGCGGTGGATGCTAGCGCCGATGCCCTGACCGTGGCGCGGGCCAACGCGGAGCGGCTGGGCTTGCCCGTACGGTTTCAGCCAGCGAACTGGCTGGCTGGGGTGGAGGGAGAGGGCCTGTTTGACGCCATCGTCTCCAACCCCCCCTACATCCCCAGCGCCGACCCACACCTGGCCGCGCTGACGCACGAGCCGCTGCAAGCCCTGGCCAGCGGCGCAGACGGTCTGGAAGACATCCGCACCATCGTGGCCCAGGCGCCCACCCACCTGCGCCCCGGCGGCTGGCTGCTGCTGGAGCATGGCTACGACCAGGCCCAGGCCGTGCAGGCGCTGCTAGCCACCCACGGCTTTGCCCAGGTGCAAAGCCGCAATGACCTCGCTGGCATTGCGCGTTGCACGGGCGGGCAGTGGCCTGCGGCACAGACAGTGAAATAATCCACCCCATCGCGGGCTCCTAGCCCCTCTGCCCGCCAGCCCCTTTACCAGGAGTTTTCCCCATGAGCGACACCCAACAACGCATCGACGCCCTCGTCAAATCCAGCGATATCCTGCTGTTCATGAAGGGCAGCGCCAGCTTCCCCATGTGCGGCTTCTCCGGCCGTGCGATCCAGATCCTGAAGGCCTGCGGCGTGGACCCCAAGAGCGTGGTCACCGTCAACGTGCTGGAAGACGACGAAATCCGCCAGGGCATCAAGGAATACAGCAACTGGCCCACGATCCCCCAGCTATACGTGAAGGGCGAGTTCATTGGCGGCTCGGACATCATGATGGAGATGTACGAATCGGGCGAACTCAAGCAGGTGCTGGGCACCGAAGGCTGATCGACGCAGCCGTTGCGCCCCCCGCCATCAGGCCGCCTTCGGGCGGCCTTTTTGTTTGCCCGCAACAGAGGCACCAATCAGGGGCTTTTCCGATGGAGCAGCGGGCATGTTGTGTGCTTGAATGATTGCGTGACGTAATCCTCACAGGAGCATGCAATGACCTGCCATAGCCTTGTTCCCCAGTCCCCCGCCCTGCGCCTGCCGGTGGCCCAGATGCGCAACGTGTTCCATCCGGGTGATGTGGAACGCAAGCTGGCCCGGTTGCAAGAGTCGGGCAACCAGCGCGAATACGAAACCCTGCGCACCGTGTACGAACGCATGCTGGAGCGTGGCCCGGAGCGTTTTCAGGTCAAGCCCTCGGGCGTGCCCGACATGGCCAGCCTGTACGAGCAGTTGCCCAACTTCACCGAAGTGCTGGACGACGTGAAGCGCCACGTGGCGCTGGCACAGGACAGCAGCGACGGCCTGGAAGTCACGCCCATGCTGCTGCTGGGCCCGCCCGGCATCGGCAAGACCCACTTTGCACGCCACCTGGCCGAGCTGCTGGGCACGGGCATGAACCTGCTGCCCATGAGTTCGATGACCGCGGGCTGGCTGCTGTCGGGCTCGTCCGCACAATGGAAGGGCGCGCGGCCTGGCAAAGTGTTCGAAGCGCTTGTGGAGGGCGAATACGCCAACCCGGTCATCGTGGTGGACGAGATCGACAAGGCCAGCAGCGATGCGCAGTACGACCCGCTGGGTGCGCTGTACAGCTTGCTGGAGTACGACACCGCCCAGAGCTTTACCGATGAGTTTGCCGAGGTGGCCATCGACGCGAGCCAGGTGATCTGGATCACCACAGCCAACGACACACGCGGTATCCCCGACCCCATCCTGAACCGCATGAACGTGTTCGAGGTGGAGGCGCCCACGCTGGAGCAGGCCCGCACCATTGCGCGCAACCTGTACCAGGGCATCCGGGCGGGGCACGACTGGGGCCGCCTGCTGGACCCGGAGCCGACGGACGACGTGCTGGACCACCTGGCACAGATGCCCCCGCGCGAAATGCGGCGGGCGCTGATGACGGGTTTCGGCAATGCGCGGCTGGACCGCCGGTCCACGGTGGAGATCACCGACCTGCCGAAGGCCGCCACGGGGCGCAGCCGGATGGGCTTTGTGCAGTAAATAGCGCGACGCGGTCGCCCACACGCGCCACCCTTCCCCCTGCCACACCATGCAGTGGCATGGGGCGTCAGATGGCACGCGTCACAAGGCGCGCCAGCGGGCCCGTGTGCAAGGTGCCCAGATACACTTGGTGGCCCGGTGTACCGCTGTACTCCGGTTCCGCCTTCGTCCCATGACCCTGTCCCAAAGCCTCTTCGTGATCGGGCTGCTGATTGCAGCCAGCGCCTTTTTCTCCATGGCCGAGATTTCGCTCGCGGCCGCCCGCCGCCTGCGCCTGCGCCAGATGGCCGATGAAGGCGACGCGCGTGCGGACCGGGTGCTGCGCATGCAGGAGCAGCCGGGCGACTACTTTACGGTGGTGCAGGTAGGGCAGAACGCCGTGGCCATCCTGGGCGGTATCGTGGGCGAAGGTGCGCTGAGCCCGCATTTCAGCGAGCTGTTTGCGCTGTGGATGTCGGGGCCCACGGCCGAGCGGGCAGGGTTCCTGGCGTCTTTCCTCATCATCACCTCGCTGTTCATCCTGTTTGCCGACCTGTTCCCCAAACGCCTGGGAATGGCCGAGCCTGAACGGCTGGTGATACGGCTGGCACAGCCCATGGCCTGGTGCATGACGCTGCTGCGGCCGCTGGTATGGTTCTACAGCCGGGGGGCGGATGCGCTGTTCCGCCTGTTGGGCTTGTCGTCACTGCGGGACGACCGCATCACATCCGACGACATCCTTGCCATGATGGAGGCCGGTGCCCGCGCCGGGGTGCTGGCAGCGCGCGAGCAACAGGTCATCACCAACGTGTTTGAGCTGGACACGCGCACTGTGTCCAGCGCCATGTCGCCGCGCGACCGGGTGGCGTTCTTCCTGCGCGACGAGCCCGACTCGGTGATCCGCCTGCGCATTGCGGCCGAGCCGTTTTCGACCTACCCGGTGTGCGAGGGAGACATCGACCATGTGGTGGGCTATGTGGATGCCAAGGATCTGTTCCAGCGCGTGCTGAACAACCAGCCGATTTCGCTGGCCGACGACAGCCTGGTGCGCAAGGTGCTGATCGTGCCCGACCGGCTGACCCTGTCGGAGGTGCTGGAGCAGTTCCGCCAAGTCCACGAGGACTTTGCCGTGATCGTGAACGAGTACAGCCTGGTGGTCGGTGTGGTCACACTCAACGATGTCATGAGCACCGTGATGGGTGACCTGGTGGGCCCGGCGGACGAAGAGCAGATCGTGCGACGGGATGAGGACTCCTGGCTCATCGATGGGGTCACCCCCATTGAGGATGTGCTGCACGCCCTGTCGCTGGACGAGTTGCCGCACACCGGCGAGTACGAAACCCTGGCGGGCTTCCTGATGGTGATGCTGCGCCGCGTGCCACGCCGTACTGACAGCGTGAGCTGGGGCGGCTACAAGTTTGAGGTGCTGGACGTGGACAGCTACCGCATCGATCAGGTCATGGTCTCCAGGCTGGGCGGAGCCCCTGGTGCATCGGCCCCGAGCCCGTCAGCACCGACGGGAACCGCCGTGGAGTGACCAAGGCGCGGCCCGTGTCACCGCCGCGCTGATCGCTCTACGCGGCCGGCGACTGTGGCCGATCGGCAAAAAGCCACTTGCGCTGCGCTCCAAAGACCGCATCCGGGTAAGGCGACCGGCCGCGGCTGCCGTTGTAGCGGCCCAGGGCCATGAACAAATCGCCCTGCTCACGATCGATGTAGTGACGCAGGATGACGCAGCCAAAACGCAGGTTGGTCTGCATGTGAAACAGCTTACCCGGGTCGCCATCGCCAATCACGCGCGTCCAGAAAGGCATGACCTGCATGTAGCCCCGCGCTCCGACGCTGGACACCGCAAACTTGCGGAATCCGCTTTCTACCTGGATCAGCCCCAGGACCAAGGACACATCCAGCCCGGCGCGCTTGGATTCGTACCAGACCGTCTGCAAAAAATCGCGGCGTACTTCCAGGTCCGGTTTGCGCGGCCGCAGTCGATCACTTTGCGTACCCAGCCACCGCAAGTAGTGCAGGCGCGCTTCGGTGGTGAAAAACTCCGGCTCGGGCGGCGCCTGGTTGGCAATGGCAGAGCTGAGTGCGGTGCGCACCGAGTCCATCAGGGGCTCCTCCAGCTGCCCGCCAGCGTGCGCCACCTGCGGAGCGCCCAGCCAGGCGGCGGGCGCTGTCAGCGAAGCCAGCGACACCAGGCAGCCGCGCCGCGACAGCCCCGCAGGGCCGCCCGAGGCCGCGGCCGACGGAGCGATGGAGGAGGCGCCGCTCATGCTCATACGGCCATGCGGCCCTTCACATGGGCCAGGATGTCGGCCACGGCCACCTTGGTGGCTGCGGCATCACGGCGGTGCTGGTACTCGACCACACCTTCCTTCAGGCTCTTGTCGCCGATGGTCACGCGGTGGGGCACGCCGATAAGCTCCCAGTCGGCAAACATGGCGCCGGGACGCTCGCCACGGTCGTCCAGGATCACGTCCACGCCCGCGGCCAGCAGGTCGGCATACAGCTGCTCGGCCGTAGCCTTGACGGCCTCGCTGCGGTCCATGCCCACGGGACAGACCACCACCGTGAACGGTGCAATGGCGTCCGGCCAGATGATGCCGCGCTCGTCGTGGTTTTGTTCAATGGCAGCGGCGGGCAGGCGCGTCACGCCAATGCCGTAGCAACCCATTTCGAAGAATGCTGGCTTGCCATCGTCGCCCAGGAAGGTTGCGTTCATGCCCTTGCTGTACTTGGTGCCCAGGTAGAACACATGGCCCACTTCGATGCCGCGTTCGATCGCCAGCTCGCCCTTGCCGTCCGGGGAGCGGTCGCCCGCCACCACGTTGCGCAGGTCGGCCACCATGTCGGGCTCCGGCAGGTCGCGGCCCCAGTTGACGCCGGTGATGTGAAAGTCCACTTCGTTGGCGCCGCAAATCCAGTCGGCCATCACAGCGACTTCGCGGTCCACCACGATCTTCAAAGGTTTCTTGAGGCCGATGGGCCCCAGGTACCCCGGCTTGCAGCCAAAGTGGTCCTCAATTTCACCCAGCGTCGCAAAGCGGAAGCCCGCCAGTCCGGGCACCTTGCCCACCTTGATCTCGTTCATGTCATGGTCGCCGCGCAGCAGCAGCAGCCAGACCTGGGTCTTGACAATCTCACCGGCTTCGTTGGTTTCGTCTGTAGCCAGCACCAGCGACTTCACGGTGGTGTTGAGCGGAACACCCAGCAGTTCTGCCACGTCGGCGCAGGTGCTCTTGCCCGGGGTCGCCGTCTTGGTCAGCGCCTGCGTGGCAGCGCCGCGTGGTCCGGAGGGGGCCAGCGCTTCGGCCTTTTCCATGTTGGCGGCGTAGTCGCTCTGCGGGCAGTAGACGATGGCGTCTTCCCCCGTGGCGGCAATCACCTGGAATTCTTCCGACAGGTCACCGCCGATGGCGCCGCTGTCAGCGGCCACGGCGCGGTAGGTCAGGCCGAAGCGGTCAAAGATCCGCCGGTAGGCCTGCGCCATCACCTGGTAGCTGGCCTTGGCGGCCGCCTGGTCGCGGTCAAAGCTGTAGGCATCCTTCATGATGAACTCACGTCCGCGCATGAGGCCAAAACGGGGGCGGCGCTCGTCGCGGAACTTGGTCTGGATCTGGTAGAAGTTCTTCGGCAGCTGCTTGTAGCTCTTGAGCTCCTGGCGTGCGATGTCAGTGATCACTTCTTCGCTGGTCGGCTGCACCACGAAGTCACGGCCATGGCGGTCCTGGATGCGCAGCAGCTCAGGGCCCATTTTCTCAAAGCGGCCCGTTTCCTGCCAGAGCTCGGCGGGCTGCACCACCGGCATGGTCAGCTCCACGGCGCCCGCGCGGTTCATTTCCTCGCGCACGATGGCTTCCACCTTGCGGATCACGCGCAGGCCCAAGGGCATGTAGTTATAGATGCCAGCGCCCAGCTTCTTGATCAGCCCGGCCCGCGTCATGAGTTTGTGGCTGACCACTTCGGCGTCCGCCGGAGCTTCCTTGAGGGTGGAAATGAAGAATTGGGAGGCTTTCATCGGGAATCGATTGCAGGCAGAACGGGGCCGTCCACTTGCTGCGCGCTAGGCGCCGTGCATAATGGACACAGTTTAAAAATTTGGGGTTTGATTATGCTTGACCGGGACGGCTTTCGGCCGAACGTCGGCATCATCCTGCTCAACCAGAAAAACCAGGTGTTTTGGGGCAAGCGTATACGCACCCACAGCTGGCAGTTCCCGCAGGGTGGCATTGACCGGGGCGAGACCCCCGAGCAAGCCATGTTCCGCGAGCTGCATGAGGAGGTGGGATTATTGCCCAACCACGTTCGCGTGGTGGCCCGCACCCGGGACTGGTTGCGCTATGAGGTGCCTGACCGGTACATCCGCCGTGATGCACGCGGCCACTACAAGGGCCAGAAGCAGATCTGGTACCTGCTGCAATTGATGGGGCACGACTGGGACCTGAACCTGCGCGCCACCAACCACCCGGAGTTTGATGCTTGGCGGTGGAACGACTATTGGGTTCCGCTGGATGTGGTGGTCGAGTTCAAGCGTGGCGTTTACGAGATGGCGCTCACCGAACTGGCCCGCTATCTCCCGCGCCACGAACAGCGCAACCGCTATTTGCGCAGTGGCTTGCGCACCAGAGAGGGCGAACACACCGGCGCTGCGAACATGTTTCGCACGGGCTCCATGCTTGTCAACCCGGGGATGGAACTCCCGCCAGGCGCCAGCTTCGACCCCGATCCGCAAAACAGCATGCCGGGAGAGCTTGACGGTATCCCATCGGTATCAGATACGCCGCGCTGACCCAGGAGCGCTACATGCAAAACGCCTGCAAATGCAGGCGTTTTGTTTTGGTGGGTGGATCGTCCCTCAGCCCAGAACCGGCAAGAGCACGGGCTGTTCGATGCGCGCCGTCAGCCTCTAGGCGCCCTGTGCCAGCACGAGGTTATCGCGGTGGACCATCTCTGGCTCCGCCATGTAACCGAGCAGTTTCTCAAACTCCGTTGACGGCTTGCGGCACAGCAGGCGCGCTTCGGCAGCCGCATAGTTGGCCAAGCCACGTGCAATCTCGGCTCCCGACCCGTCGCGCACGGCAATCACATCGCCACGCGAGAAGTCGCCCTCCACCGCCGTCATACCGATGGGCAGCAGGCTTTTGCCCTCGTCACGCACCTTGGCGGCCGCACCCGCATCCACCACCACGGAGCCGCGCAGCTGCAGGTGGTCGGCCATCCACTGCTTGCGGGCCTGCTTTTTCTGCGTCTGGGCGACCAGGAGGGTGCCCAATGCCTCGCCGTTCACGAGACGAACCAGCACATCGGGCTCGCGCCCCCAGGCGATCACGGTCGATGCGCCGGAGCCCGCCGCACGTTTGGCTGCTAGGATCTTGGTGATCATTCCGCCCTTGCCGATGCTGGAGCCCGCGCCGCCCGCCATCGCTTCCAGCGCCAGATCACCTGCCTTGGCCTCGTGCACAAATTGTGCGGATGGATCACGGCGCGGGTCAGCGGTGTACAGCCCCTTCTGGTCCGTGAGGATGATCAGGGCGTCGGCCTCCACGAGGTTGGCCACCAGCGCACCCAGCGTGTCGTTGTCGCCAAACTTGATCTCGTCATTGACCACCGTGTCGTTTTCATTGATCACCGGGACCACACCCAAACGCAGCAGTGTTAGCAAGGTAGAACGTGCATTGAGATAACGCTCGCGGTCGGCCAGATCGGCATGGGTGAGCAGCACCTGCGCGCTGCCCATACCCTGCTCGCGCAGCTTTGTCTCGTACATCTGCGCCAGACCCATCTGCCCCACCGATGCAGCCGCCTGCAACTCGTGGACT
>OFJB01000110.1_pt1 | contig 47795 bp, 44 predicted proteins | sample 1775081 | NCBI WGS metagenome assembly OFJB01 (sample SAMN08195771, study PRJEB24354) | sludge metagenome | isolation source: initial sludge from phenol fed wastewater aerobic bioreactor | place: India: Nagpur | collected 2016-06-05
AGCTTGAAGCTGTAGTTGCTGAAGTTCTCGCCGCTCTTGGTGTAGTACTGATCCTTGTTGGCCCAGTGCAGCATCACCTCTTCGCCCGAGTAGGGGATGGCGTAGGTGTCGCCCTTGTAGCGGCGCTGGCTGATGAAGTCGCCGTCCTGGTAGTAGCGCGAAAAGAAGATCAGCAGGTGCGAGAACACGGCGTTTTCGTGTTCGTTGCTGCCTGCTGCTGTCTCTTTCAGCTTGGCGCGTAGTTCCTGCACCTTGGGCACGGCATCGGGGCTGACGCCCAAGGCTTGGGCGTTCTTCTCGGCCTCCTGCAGTTCAGTCTGCAATTGCTGCGCGCTGGCGGCGCTGCCTGCGGAGAGCGCTTGCTGCACCTTCTCGGCGAGCCGGTTTTCCAGATAGTCGTTGATCTCGCCCGCGCGGGCGTTGAGGATGCGGTAGATGCCGAAGTCAAGCTCTGGGCGGTCGATCTGGAAGATCTCGCGCAGCTTGGCGACGAGCTCCTGGAATTTGGGATTCTGTTTGTTGGTCATGGTTTGCCCTGATCTCGGGATTTCTGATTCTTCGAAGGATTTGCGTTTCAGGTGACCTGCCAGCGGATGCTGAACAGGGTTTCGTTGTTGGTCTTTTCTTGCAGGCGCTGCTGGAGCGAGGCGATGAGTTCGTCGCGCTTGGCGATGATCTCGTCCTCGACGGCGAAAATTTCCTGCCGCAGGCGGCGCTGCTTGCGCTCCAGCTCAGACAGTTCGCGCTGGATGCCGTCCTGCTCCTGCAAGGTGGCGGCCTTGCGGGCGTCGCGCTTCAACTGGGCGATGCGCGCCTTGGTGTTCTTCAGGGCTTCCTCTGCGGCCAGCAGCTTGTCGTCGGCCCAGCGTTCCAGCTTGTCGCGCTCTTCATTGAATAGGCGCTGGTTGGCTTCCAGTACCTGGGCAATGGTGGCGGCGACCGCGCGCTGGCTGTTGGCCAGCAGGGCCTCGGGCACAGCGTTGTTAAAAGGAGTGGGCTTGCCTGCTGCTGGAATGGCCATCAGCTTTTCGCAGGTTTCCTGATCCAGCACATCACCGTCGTCGGTGAGGCCGGAGAACAGCAGCGCCTCGGTGGTCTCGAAGGCGGTGACTTCCAGCCGGGCCAGCGTCAGCCAGCCGGACTTGCCGCGCAGTCTCTCGATGACGGAAACGCGTGCGCCGTGTTTGCCGTAGTCGAGCTTCAAGGTGGCGACGGGCGTGGCCGCGTTCAGGCTGGCATCAATGCTCCATTCTCCCAGCGGGTGGCTGAGGCGGTAGGCGTGCGCCAGCATGTCCGGCTGCGCCGCACCACGAATGAGCTGATAGCGGCCTGTGGCGATTCCAGTTGGCGGCGCGCTCAGAGAAAACGCGTAGGACTGCTCGTCGAAGCGCGCGCGGCCGTCCAATGCAAAGCAGGTGACACCCCAGAACCAGCGCCCCAGCTTGTCGAGCCGCGCTTCGGCGTCTTGAAGACGCAGTTTGAGGCGGTCGTGAACGTCCTCATCGAAGTTCTCCAGAAGTTGGGACTGGGTGTCTTTGATGCGGTCGGCGATGACTTCTTCCAGCTCCGCTTGCAGGGCGTTGAAGGCGGCTTCGATCTGCTCGGGCTGGCGACAGGTGTCGTAGATCTGGAGGATGCGTTTCTCGAAGTCGAGGCCGCCTTCAATGCGGCCCAGCACTTCATCGCTCGCACCGAACACCCCGGAGAATAGGTTGAATTTCTCAGTGAGCAGTTCCAGCACGCGCTGGTCGGCCTGGTTCCGGGTGTTGAGGAAGTTGATGACCACCACGTCGAAACGCTGGCCGTAGCGGTGGCAGCGGCCAATGCGCTGCTCGACGCGCTGCGGGTTCCACGGCAGGTCGTAGTTGATGATCAGCGCGCAGAACTGCAGGTTGACGCCTTCGGCCGCTGCTTCGGTGGCGATCATGATTTCCGCGCCAGTGCCGTCGTCCTTGCGGAAGTGGTCGATCAGCGCGGTGCGGCGATCTACCTGCGGCGAGCCGGTGACGCGATCCGTGCCTTTGTACTCTTCCAGCCAACGCTGGTAGATGGTGGTGGATTCCTCGTGGGTGTTGGTGCCACTGAACAACACCAACTTGCCCGCGTGGCCGTTGGCTGAGAGGAAGCGGTGCAGGTACTCCTGCGTTCGCTTGGATTCGGTGAAGATGATGGCTTTGCGCGGCGCGCGCAGTTCGGCCATCTTGCCGAAGCCCAGCGTGAGCGCCTTGAGCAGCGCCTGCGCCTTGGTGTCGGTTTGCAGCGCCTGCGCGGCGTTGATGAAGGCGGTCAGCTCCGCGATCTCTGTGGTGATGGCGGCGCGGACGGCATGGGCATCTTTTGCAGCGCCCGGTTTACCTTCTTCGGCTGGCGCAGGCGTCGGGTCTTCGGCGTTTTCTTCTGCCTCGCTGGCTTCCTCTTCCAGGTAGTCCTGCTCCAGGTCGCCCTCGGCAATGAGCTGTTCGACCAGCTGGCTGCCATCGTCTTCCGCTTTGTCTGCTGTGAGCAAGCCCTGCAGGCGCTCGCGGATGGTGACCAAGGTGGCAGCGACGGCGTGCGAACTGGAGGCCAGCAGCTTGCGCAAGATCAGTGCTGTGAGGTGGCGCTGCTGCTTGGGCAGGGCGTAGGAGTCTTCCTTTTGCAGAAAGGCCGAGATGCGCTCGTACAGCGCCTGCTCGTCGTCGGTGGGGTTGAACGGCTGGGTGAGGGCCTTGCGCTCGGTGTACTTGATGTACTCCAGCACGTCACGGCGCAGTGTGCGCTTGGCGAAGCTGGAAAGGCGCTCGCGCAGTTCGTCCAACCCCGTCCCGCTATTCATGAACTGCTTGCGGAAGGCGGTTTCGTCGCCGAACAGATGCTCGTCGATCAGCGTGGACAGGCCGTACAGCTCCATCAGCGAGTTCTGCAACGGCGTGGCGGTGAGCAGCAGCTTCTTGCGGCCTTGCAGTGCGCGCTTGAGCGCCTGCCCGGTGCGGTTGCTGGCGCGGTGCGCATTGCGCAGCTTGTGCGCTTCGTCGATGACCACCACATCCCAAGGCACGGCACGCAGCTCGGCTTCCAGTTTGGCGGCGAACTGGTAGGACATGATCACGACCGCCTTGCCGACCAGCCGTTGCAGGGTGGCGAGCATGTCGCCAGCGGACTGCTTGCGCAGAGAAACGGCATCCACCACGGTGGTGGGCACGGCGAACTTGTCGTGCAGCTCCTGCGCCCATTGCTTGCGCAGGCTAGCCGGGCATATGACCAGCAGCCGACGACGGCGCTCGGCCCAGTACTGGCAAACCACCAGCGCGGCTTCAATGGTTTTGCCCAACCCCACCTCGTCAGCCAGCAGCACGCCTTCCTGCAACGGGTTCCGAAGTGCGAACAGCGCCGCCTCGATCTGATGCGGGTTCAGATCTACGCTGGCATCGAACAGCGATTGGGAGAGGCGATCTACGCCATCGGCGGCGTGTCGCCGCGTCAGCTCGTGGGCGTAGTACTTGGCGTGGTAGGCGGAGATCAATCGGTGCCCTCCGCTTTCTTCGACTGGTCGGCTATCCAGCCGTCGATGTCCGTCGCCCGGAAGCGCCATGTTCCGCCGACCTTGAAGGCCGGTATTTTCTTGGCTGCCGCGAGTCGGTAGATCGTCCGCTCCGTGACCTTCAGGTACTCGGCGACTTCCTTGATCGTCAGGATTCCGCTTTCACTGTTGTTCTTGGGCATGGAATGGGGCCAGTCGGATGATTGGTAAAGAACGACAGGATAGTGCATAATTTTCCAACTGGCGACCAAAAGCGACCGAACCCGGAAGGTTTGTCTCCTACGGGGTAGAGGATTGGATGGATTGCCTCAGTCAAGCTGAGTGCGATGCGCTTGCGCTCGGCCTCAGGCGCGGGTGGTCAAATCGTCGAATCCGCGCACTCAAGGCCAAGGCGTTACTATCTGGTTCGGATTACGGACGCGGGTTCGGTTCCGTGTTCCGCCTTCTGCGGACAAACGGCAAAAACAGCGGACTTTGGGCCAGAACTGGGGACATTTGTTCGAAGGCTGTAGTGCATCGAACCGCTATCTCTGCCGCTCGTTTGTCAGTTCCTGCCATTTCTGGGTCATTGGATTCTGATCTGGATCCGGCTGGCGACACGGGCGCGGTTCTCGTGCCGACATAAATGCCCAGGCTAGCGCCTCGTAGCCGCTTCCCCTGTGTCCAGCCAAACAAAGCCTGTATTGCGCTTGAAAACTGCGACCAGCACACGGCCGTTGGCAACCTGGGTGCCGCGCCGCTGATAGCCCGTGGGCAGCCGAACGTCGGCAGTGTTGCTGGCCAGTTGCGCTTGGCTTGCCTTGCGCTCGCGGTGCTCGATGAGCTCGTGCTGCGCCCGCTGGACAAGCGCTTTGCGTTGCTCCCGACCGAGAGACCTGTCGTTGAGAATGTTCGTGACCTTCCGGGCAATGGCTCGTTCCACAGGGTCAGCGGAGGTGGATTCAGTGAATTGTGCTTTCGACATGTAGCAGTCCTTTGTGCAGATCAAGAAAGCACCGTGCTATGCGACGTACGCAGGCATGCCTAAGCCTTGCCTGCTGACAGCGTTGCGTGTCGCATTCACCCTGACCGTCACGAATGACAGAGGTACAACACGACCGCACCACTGCCATCGCAGTGACGGTGAACAGTTACTTGATCTGGATGGGTGCTACATATCGAAGAAATCCTTGAATGTGAATCGAAGCAGCCTGATGTCGACAATGTTCCGAAGCATGGCGAAAATACCCTCGCTACAGCGTCGTCAAGCAGACTGTATGCATTTTTCAGGACGCTCAACCAGCCCCAAGGCAACGATCTCGTTGGATACGTGAAAGAGATGCCAGATGGCACTGTGCTCTATGTGGAGGAGGAGCGACCAGGGCGCAGAACCCTTGCGTTCAAGAGCATATGCAAGGAAGCCGCCACGAGCAATGTTGACGCTATTGCGAAAACCCTGACTCTCAACGCCTAAAGCGATGGCGGTGTGCAGATTGTAGATGCGAGATCACTGGACACCAAGCGCAGCGCCGGCGGCACCATCCAAAGATTCTGCGACCTGCAATCGGGTCAATCCTTCCTGATTGCCGATGGTCTGACGGCTGAGCCAGTGCGTGGTGTGCTGGATCACGAAGTCGTCATTCTCATGGCGGTGGACACCACGGAGGCACGCGGCAAGCAGGCGATGGACAGGAACCCGGAATGGGTTGGGCGCCTGACCTTCCCAACCCGCGACGTTGCAGCTACGCCGCCCTCCACCACCGACGCCGAGGCAAATGAGCTGCGCCAAGGCCGCAACGGGCTAGAAGTTCAATCCGAGCAGGTCGATCTTACTGCGGACGCGAGAGATCGCAACCCACAGTCGCCGTGAAGAAAGGCAAATCCATTGCAGGACGAAGCCATCGAAGCCGCCGCCCAAGTAAGACCCAAGGCGACAGGCAGGTCGTTGGCGCAGGTGAAGCTGCGCCCGGGGTGCTGGCGCATGAGGTCGGCATCCACATGGCGGCGGATACCGAGGATGAAGTGAGTGCAGCAGGAGGCTTGTTCTCACTGCGCCCCCTCAAGTGGATGACGATGCGCTGTCTGCCAGCCACTCCTTCTCCAACGTCCCAGGGCCCACATATTCTTCGTTCGGGATTTCCTTCATGGGGACTTCTTCGTCTCGCTCCCACGCCAGGGCCGCAGGTTCGGGAGCGTCAAACATTTGTGGCCGCTCAGGCAGGCTTCCTCTGCCCAGCAGATCGCCGATGATGACCTCGCGCACAAACGGCGACAGACCCACCTGCGCGTGGTCAGCCAAGACCTGCAAATCTTCTCGCATCTGACTGGAAATCCATAGCTTGAACGCGACAGTGTTCTTTCCGAGCTGGGGCACCAGATAGACCCAACGACCGTTGCCACGATCGACGGCTTGGCGGCTGAAGCGGATTGCGCTTTCTGCAAGGCGGCGCTTGCGCAATGTGTGGCAAAACGCGGCCACTCTGCCGTAGGTGTACTCAATCAACAGCTGACGCAGCCAACTCGATTGGCTCTCCCCCTCGTAATCGGCAAACCATCTGACGGTATTGGCCACGGTCTGTGGCAACCAGATCTTGATGGCCACATCATCAGATTGAAGTCGTCGGGACAGATCCGGAGCAAGACTGAGCAGATCATCCTCTTTCATGCGCTTGGTACGGAGCGGTGGCAAATCTTGGCTGGTGTCAGCTGACCCTTGACCATGCTTGTCATTGTTCGCATTGCGACGTTTGCTCACGAACCACCACATCGGCAGACCTCCTGTTGGTGCAATTTGAGGGGAATTTCCTGCATTGTGGCCTGTGGCGGCAGATCATCACGGCCATGACAGACCTGATGGATTTGCCGCCTCAACTGCAGCTCGAATTCAATGCCGGGCGTCGGCTGATGAATACGATCGTGTCCCGCGACAAAGCAAGGCGTACCACGGTCTCACGCAAGACGTTGGTGCGCAGTACCGGTCGCAGCGGCTTGTACCAATCCGGTTGTCACGCCAATCTGGTGGATCTGGGCGCCCAAGCGCTCTTCAAGTTGTGCATGCGCCAATTGCAGCAACAGCCTTTGAGGATGTGGCGAGACGAAAAATCCACCCTGCATCTTCGCGTGCTCGATACGCTGGACTACCAGATCAACCGCGAGTGCAAGCAAATTCATTCACGCCCTGCCGATCGCAAGCTGCGCTGGATGGTCAACGAGCTGGGTGAGGTGCAGAACATTTGGGTGGCGCTGAATTACCACCCCATTGATGTTCTGACTCCACTGAGAACACCTTTGTGGCTGCAGTTCCTTGCATTCAGAACCGACGGCATCTGCCCGCAGCGCGACATGTCCTTCATGCTGCAACAGTTGCTGTGGCCGCAAATGCCCAACGCACTGCAGCTGCTGCATGAAATCTGCAACAAAACCTACCGGTGGTTGTGCAAGGAGCCTGCGTTTGTACGTCTGCGCTCCGTGCTCGCCTACTGGTTGGTGCGTGGCATCGGCACGGAAATCGTTGATTTGGCCCTTCACATTCGCAAACGCCCCCATGAGATGGGGCTGGATGCCAGAGACGTGTGCCGCGTCTGGCGCTTCCCTGACATGTTCTGGCGCCTGTGCAAAGAAAATCCCAAACTTTTGCCGGTGTTCAACCTCTGGCTGGATGCGCATTCGTATTCTGGGCAAGGGGAGCGGGACGCAGTACCGCTTTTGCGCCAGTCATTGCTCGATGACGGCTTGGCACCCAGGACATGGCGGTATCTTGCAGCCTACGGTGTGCGGTGCTTGAGGGCCCGGCGCGGTGCAGCATTGACGTGGCAAGGGCTCACGAACGTTTTGCGTGAATTGCAGCGCCTGGATTGGCCTGAGGCAGTGCCGCTGGGTTTTTTGGGCGTGCTCAGAGATGCCGCAGGTACGCCGGCAGACCAACCAAGCTATCCGCACAATGCCCCTTGGTGGTTCTGGCAGTGGATGTGCAGGGAAGCGGCTGCCGTGCGACACGACCCCAAGGCTTATCCCGCATTCGTGGTGGAGATGGTGGAATTGGCGCAACTGGTGCACAAATTCAAACCCGAGCCTGACAGCAACCAGCACAAGCGTGGCCTGAGGTGGTTGCGCGCTTGGGCGCAACAAATGCAGGCCACTCAGCAGCTGAGCAGCCACAACACCTGGAGTGTCTGGTTGCAAGACATGCCTTGGTCGCAGATCAAGAGTTTGCAGATCGTGCCCTTGCTCTCGGAGCGTGCGGTGTGGCAGGAGGCTCAGGCCTTGCACAACTGTGCGGATCGCTATGTAGGTAGTTGCGAGCGGGAAGAATGTCTCTTGCTGAGCATGCGCCACCCGGCAAGCGGCAAGCGTGTCGCGCTCATGAGCCTGATGCGGCAAAACGATGCGCCTGAGCGTTGGGAACTGGAAGATCTCGCCGGGCCATGCAACCAGATGGTTTCATCCGCAGTGCGTGAGCTCGCCGATGCCGTGGTTCGCCTTGTGAATGCACACCTTGACCGGGCAGACAGGCAAAGACGCAAGAACAGCAAACAACGTCGCAACGGTCAGCAGGGATGGCCACAACAACTTGAGTTATGGCCCCGCAGTTGACACCCAAAACGGCAGCCACCGCTTTTGCCGCAGCGTGGAATCGGCTGGAGCCAGATGAATTTCTAGCGCTGCTTGCGCCTGATGCGTGCTATGCCTCGCAGTGGGTGTTCGAAGAGCTTCAGGGCAGCGACGCGATTGGGAAATACCTGCGTCAAAAGATGGAATCGATTCGCAGCAATGGTCGCACCCAGCCGTCCATGCGCGTAATGGCAGAACTGGGGGTGACCCGTGGTGGACAGGACTGCGTGCTGATGATGCAAGGAAGTGACGAGGTCAAGGCGGTCGTGGTGTTTGAGACGCAAGGTGCGCACATCAAACGTTACGACATGTGCATTCCGCAGCTCATGGGGGCCAAGCCTGCCGGGATCGTCCCTTTGTGAATGACAAAGTTTCAAAAGCAGAATGATTGAAAGGATTGAATCATGGGCCTGACCACACCGGATGACTTGGCGAAATTCGTCAAGGCGGCAGCGTTTGCCGCAAAAAAACACAGCACCCAGCGGCGCAAGGATGCGCAGGCCTCGCCTTATATCAACCACCCCCTTGAGCTGGCGAATGTGCTGGCCAATGAGGGCTACGTGAATGATGTGATCGTCCTTTGCGCTGCCGTACTGCACGACACCATCGAGGACACCGAAACGACGGTTGAGGAGTTGCAGACACTCTTTGGGCCGGAGGTGGCAGCCGTGGTGATGGAGGTCACGGACGATAAATCCCTTGAGAAATCGGTGCGCAAGCAGTTGCAGGTGGAGCATGCGCCGTACATCTCGACGGAGGCCAAGCTCGTCAAGCTGGCGGACAAGATCTGCAATCTGCGGGACATTCTTGCTTCACCGCCAGCGGACTGGACGGTTGAGCGCAAGCAGGCCTATTTTGAGTGGGCGGCTGGCGTGGTCGCCGGGCTGCGCGGTGTCCACCCCGGGCTTGAGTCCGTGTTCGATGGTCTTTACGCGCGGCGGGCAGAGTTCGCGTGAGGAGGCAAAGGAAATGGACCTCTTGCTTTACTCCGCACGTGAACTGACAGATGACGAGGCGGGTGGCCACGGCAACCGTTGGGGCGTTTTTGAGGACGACGTCTCGGCGCTGATCGGCCGTTGGCTTGATGTGGCGCTCGAGAAGTCGGAAGTGCCAACGTTGGGTATCGGCGACAAGGCGGCTCTCGAACAGGTAGTAGCTCACGGAGAACCGACCGCTGTCGCGCTTCTGTATACCGGGCAGGAACCTGGAGCGAGCAACTCAGGCCTGATGTCACTGATTCATGTCGACGTGGGTGGGCCAGACCGGGAACCCAGCAATGAACTGTGGTCTGCCTTCCCATTTCTTGGCGATGGCATTGAGGTAGATGCCGAGATTGAGCAAATCTGTCTCTTTCCCAACCGCATCGAAGCACGTCTGGAGTTGAGCCTGGTCGCCGGTGGCCTCATCGAGGCGTTCGATCCCTGCTTCTGGCAGAACCGCGCCGTGTACCGCAGCAACGAGAGGTACCGCTTTGTGGTTTCGGCTTTGGCCTACCGGATGGGCCCAGCTCCGGCGCTGGAGCACGTGATCGACGACGAGCACGAAATTCGGCGCTTTCGTGCCCGCGATGCATGGGTCAAGGTTCATGGGCAGTGGACGCGGGACGACGAAGAGGCTTCGCTCGCAGCTTGGCAGCCTGAGTCGCCAGACGATCTGGAACCCATTCGCATCCACATGGGCGAGATGGCGGCGCTGTTGCCGTCAAGCTCCGGCCCGGCAGATGACGCGCAATTCCAAGGTGAAGTGGTGCAGATCACTCCGCGTGCGGTCCGCATACTGGATGTGGACTTCTGGCGGGTGGACACGGTTGTGATGCGGGCCGACGAAGATCTGATCCTTCCGATTTACGTGGCTGAGCACCTCTTTGACGGTGATTGGCGTCCCCAGGTGGGGCAGTACGTTTGCGGGACGCTGTGGTTGCAGGCATATGCAACGAATCGGTTGGATAGGCCGGGAAAGCAGAGTCCAGTATGACCATGGTTCGTGGCGTTCGAATCGCGGCTTCACCCTGCTGCGGTGCGCAATATGCATTTCCACGGTATGTCTCGATGAATTTTTCGGCGTTCGAGTATTGGACGGACGGCTGGAGAGATGGCTCACCCATGCCAAACGATGAAGGACTGCGCCGCTGCAAATGCGGTCAGTACGTCCTGGTAAGAGACATGGTTGCAGTCGATACCGCAGACACATCTGAGCTGCCGTACATGGTTCACGTTCCCGATGAGCAGCTACCCGAGTGCATTGCCCAGGCTGGCAGCGGCGAAATCGAGGTCGCTGCACGATTGGGGTACTGGCGCTACCTCAATCACCCGTATAGAGAGCGATACCGGCAGCACCGAGACGCAGAAGAGGCTGCCACCAGGGAAGCATGGGAGGCAGCCAACCCTGACTGCAGAACCCGTTGGGACAAGTTTCGCGGGCGCAAGGCGCCCAGCTACAGGCGACCGCAGGGCAGCCCTTTTACGTACCCAGTATTTGAGGCTACCGACGAACAGCGTCAAAACATGCAACGCCTGAGCGAGATATTGCAGGAATGGGGCACGGCACCCCGGCGGGGGTACACCATGGAACTGGCCGAGTTGTACCGAGAACAGGGGCGCTTTGACGAGGCCGAACACGTGATCCTGACTCTTGATGAGCGAGAGGTCGGGGTGACCAGCAATCTCATCACCAGGTTGATCAGAGAGAAGCAGTCAGCACCTATGCGCTACAGAATGTGACCCAGTAGCGGCCATCAGTGACGGCGCACCGGAAGATCGATATCCAAACGTTTGGAGGGTTTATGGAAGAACGAATTACCCAAAAGCTGAGGCAGGCCATTCTGACGTTGGCGGCTCGTCCGGACGTCCATTGCGTGTCTTGCGCCTTGACCGACTTTCCCCTCTGGCAAGGATTGTTCTGCGAGCAAGTCGCTCGAGCCCAAGCGCATGGCAAGCCGCCCCAGGAAGTGTTTGCGTTGATGGGGCCAGATGGTGGAATACCAGGCATCACACCGGTTTTCAGCGGATATGAAGAGTTTGACGACAGTTTGCCGCCCGTGGAGCCAGATTCACAGGGGAATTTCGCGCCTGATCGATGGGGCGGCGACGTTCACATACCGTACGAAGGAGTTTGCAGTGGTGACCTGCTCATTGCGCCGCAGTGGATGCAACTGTATCCAGGCACCTTGCTGAGGCCGGATGCAACCTTTCATTCCATGTCATACAAAAAGTTCAACCTGCTCCTGCTCAATAGAGACCTCGGCCAACTGTCCCACAGTACGCGAACCGAACTTGACCAGGGGTGGTGGTTGTATGAAAGCGCTTCCCCGTTTCTGGATTGCAATCCTTTTCATGACGGCGCGTGATTTCGATCCATGCAGGATGACTCCTCTTGACATGGAGACAGATGGTTTTCAACTGCCCATCACAGGACAGGCCAATGAGTGATTCGTTGCCGAGGGCACAGCAGGATGCGCTTGAGCAAGGTGCCGCCCTGATAGAGCAGGCTGACGCGCTCATCATTGCTGCTGGTGCAGGCATGGGCGTGGATTCCGGCTTGCCGGACTTTCGGGGCAAGGACGGTTTTTGGCAGGCATACCCGGCACTGGGCGAGGCGCAAATGAGCTTCCAGGACATTGCCTGCCCGGACGCGTTTCGGCGTACACCCGAGCGGGCTTGGGGGTTTTATGGCCATCGCTTGATGCTTTATCGCAAGGTGATCCCGCATGCAGGGTTTGCCCTGCTCAAGCGCTGGGCCGAGCGTATGCCCAACGGAGCGAGCGTCTTCACAAGCAATGTGGATGGACAGTTCCAGAAAGCAGGGTTTGATCCTGAATCCGTCCACGAATGCCATGGCTCCTTGCATCACCTGCAGTGCCTCAAGCCCTGCTGCAAAAAAGTCTGGTCTGCCGACGAATTCATGCCCGATGTCGACGTTCGGTATTGCCTGCTGCGCAATGCACCCGCGCTTTGCCCGCAGTGCGGCGGCATGGCTCGGCCAAACGTGATGATGTTCAATGACTGGGATTGGCTTGACAGCCGCAGCGGGAGACAGGAGGCGCGTCAAGGCCATTGGCTGTGTTCAGTGCAGCGCCCGGTTGTCCTGGAGATAGGCGCAGGCACAACCATTCCCTCGGTCAGGTACTTCAGCCAGCGCATGGTGCACAGCCATGGCGCGAAAATCGTCCGCATCAATCCGCTTGAGAGCCAAGTGGCTCCCGGCGCTGGAGTAGGCCTGTCCATGGCGGCCGCGGCGGGACTCACTGCAATTGATGCATTGCTTGGGGGATAGCCTTGCCACGCGTTTTCGTTCCCATCCTTGCGGTACGACCGGAGTTCGGAGAGCCTTCATCTGGATTGCAGAAGATCCACAGTGACAAGCTGATCCACGGTGCCGCTCGCACGGGTGTATTCCGGATTCAAAGAGGCCGACCGTGACACACACCATCGAAGGTTCTCGAAGCGTTGATATCGAGTCACTCATGCGGGTGCTGCCCATCTCAGGGCTGGAGCCCCAAGTGATCGGCTCTATCCAAGGTTTGATTGAAACGCCCTCAGACCGGCCTTGGCAGGATTGCATCAATGTTTTGGAGCCGCCCGCGGGTCGGCGCGTCCCGTATATCGATCCCGGCAAAGCGCTGGACGTACTCCTGCGCAGCCAAGGTGCGGCTCCCGGGGAGGCAAAGGCACTGGTGCTTGAATCCATCACCCGAATGAGGGCAGACGTGGAAGATGCACGCTGGGTCAACTTCTATGATGATTGTGAACCGGAATCACCGCAATGCCTGCCGCTACCCGACTTTGTGGCTTGGTTGCGAGTTCAGCGCTGCAGTGCCAATGGACGAATGCTGGTGTCTGCTGAGGCGCTTGACTTTATGGAGCAGGCATCGGCTGTCATAGTGCAGTTGTCAAAATTTCGTGGGCCAGATAACTGGGATTCGCCCTGGACGCTGGAGGATCTGCCAGCACTACCGCCGCCCAAGGCCATGATCGAATTCGTGCCCGGCCCGCCGTGGGCAGATCATGAAGATGGTAATTGGGTTGATGATCCGAACGCTTATTACCCGGCTTACACACCATTTCAACGCTGGCGCGAGGCCATGCGTCCCATCGCGCAGCAACTCAAAACTGCACTGGACGAGCCGGTTTATCGCTTCGCCGATCTCTCCAGCGACATCGACGACGATGACGTGCATCGCTTTCTCGTCTTGCACTGGTGCTGTACATGGAAACCAGAGTCGGCCTTTGTACGTTATCTGCTGAAAGTCACTGGAGCCCGTGATGTCGAGGAACTCAAGGCGGCGCTGATCGATCCTGCCAGCTATACCTATCCGTTCGAGATGAACGGATCGTTCATCGGACTGGAAGCATCGCCTTGCTGCTTCATCAACTATCTGCCGCCAGAGGTACACAGGACGGTCGGCATCGTATTCCTGACCGAGCAGGCCCGCGAAGTTGCGCAGTCGCTTCTGGCACAGCAAATCGGCGCGCACGCTTTCATTGTTGCACCGAAGGCGCTGGCGACGAGTGAGTGGGTGAAGCAGGCGACGAGTACCTGTCGTGAATGGACGGTGTGCTACGTGTACGACGGCAAGCTGAACGCGCCCCTCGGCATCCTGGCTTCGGTCGATAAGTTGTGCGTGATCGCCAACGAGTCGACGCCGAATTCTGGTTTCGACTTGAAGCTGTCCGATCCGGTGGAAGACCTGCTGTGGCTGGCACTTGACCTCGGTGTTGAAGCCCGGTACTACCACGTTGATTGCGGGCAATTGGCAAACCCACGATTTACCCTGCAAAAACGCGGTGTGCCTGAACGGGTGGCAGCGCAAAAGGCGCAGCGCGCGTCCTTCACGCGGCGGTTGAAGGAAATCCGCCTGGATAACGACTTCGGTAGCAGCGGCCTGTGGGATGACGAGGGCCGGAACCTGGGCTATGACCTGCTGGACTTGCCCTTTCCACTGGTGCGGCGCATCGCTGCGTGGCAGCGGGACTACGACGACACCATGAATCCACCGGGCAGGGGTGACGAGGCTTGGCGGCAGCGTCACGAGAAAGAGGCACTTGATCTCACCAAGGAATTGCAAACAGCCTTGGGCGAGAACACGGTCGTCAAGCTGTATCGCAAGCAGGGCTGGATGAGTGTTGATGAGGTCATCCAAGCCGAGGGAGGTGAATCATGAATTTGGCGTGGAGCAAAAGCGATGAATCGAAAAATCCGCAGGCGCGCGATATCGAGCGCAACTGTGGGCAACTGCTCGGTCGGCTGGATGAGCTGCTACCCTGCCTCTACATTGCGCAGTATGGAGCTTCAGGGCGAGCCATGCGCGCACGGACAACAGACACGGCGATGGGACTGTTCGCCGTTGGCGCGCGCACGGGTGGCGACCGTCCCGGTATCGCGCCGCGCGTGGGCTTGTTGCTGCCTTTAAGCCTGTGTCGTGACGAGCAAGCTCGTGCGGCTCTGCTGGAAATTCCAGCTCTGATAGACGGTACGACGGTCGCCACGATGTCGGACAAGCGGCGCGCGGTGCAAGCCAAGCTCGACGATGCATTTGGTGGCGACCTGCAAATTGCCGACAAGGAAAGCCTCGATGGCTTCTTCGCTTTGATACCCGGTGCGGGCCTGTTTCAGCGACTGCACGATTCTTTCGACTATGTCACCGAGGTCGTGGACAACGCGGCGGGTGTGGTTCGGGTGGCAGGCACGGAGCCATTTCGGTGGCGCAGCTACGGCGAATTGATGGAGTGGTACAACGGCCTGCGTGGTTCTGATCGCTTCGGAGATTGGACGGCGCTCACCCCGTTTTTCGTCTGCGGTAATACGGGAGTCCTGCACTCGTACAGCACCAAGCGTTGGGCGCGTGCGGGCTTGAGCAGGCCTGCCGAGGAGCCTGCCAAGTGGTTCGTGCTCCGCCCCGGCCTGCTCGATGCCCAACTTGGCGTCCAGTTCGAGATGGAGGAATACGGCTGGGCAAAGCTGCACCTGTCCCTCGACGATGCCACGACCACGATCCACCTGTCCGAGGTGTTTGACCCATTCCCCGAACTGCTCGCTTGGGGGCGTGAGATTGGCGAGGGCGATCTACCAGTTGAGATGGAGATCGACGAAGAGGGGCAGGAGGCGACGTTGACGGTGCTACGCACTGATGATCCGCAGCGCGTCCTGCTGCGTGTCACGCGCCAATACGAGAACACGATTTTGCTTGAAGGCATCGTGTCGCGCGCCACCTTGGCTGCGGCGTTCAAAGACGAATTGATCCGTTTCTTTACGACGGAATTCGATCCACAGCATTGGGATTTACGGGGCGATCCTGACGACGTCGAAGATGACCACGTTCACATCAAAGACGCGATGCTGAATGATCCTTGGCTTGCCTCATCGCTGTGATGGAAAGACACGAGACCCTGCAATGCGCCAACGCTACTTCCTGATTGAGCCGAAGTACTCCGACCCGGATACGTTCTGTCATTTCGTCGTCGGCAGCGATCGGGTGCGCGCCTCCATCCAGATCTACGCGGACATGTGGATGCTCGGTGAGGTGGCAGCAGCACTGACCGCCCCATCGCTAAAAGAGGAAACACCTGTCGTCGCCGAATTCGAGGATGGCGACGATCTGTTCTATTTCTACCTGACAGTGATGCCGCACAAGGGAGGTAAAAAGCGCCTGCGCTTTCGGGTCTTTCAAGACTGGCTGGATGATGGCGCGCCGTTCCGGGCGGATATCAAATTCGATCTGTCGCAGAAGGAGGCTGAGGCATTCGCCAGCGAACTCAGGGCTTGGTGCGCAAAGCCGGAGCACGCCCTCGTGTGGAAGGGAGATTGACACATGCGTGGTGACGAGAATTTGCCTTTTATTCCAATTTTGACGGTGTTGCCTGAGGTGGGCGGCCCATTTATTTGGATTGTTCAACGTCTGGATCAGGGAGGCGTCGGCCCCTGTCTTTGCGATAGCATGGGTTGGGATGACTCCATGCCACTGTCCGAAGGGCTATTTCTAAAGTTCTGGGATTGGGAAGTGGCGTTGGATTCCGCGATAAGGGACGCGGGATATGGTGACGACTTGGGGGACGATTGGGACTGGCCTGCTTTCCACGCACGTGGCATGCAACTTTCCTGCTGGTTGAAGGAGGAAGTCGGGGCTGCCTATCGCGTCGTATACATGAAGGCCAGTGAAGATCCGAACTACCGTATAGACGCACGCACAGAAATCCTTGCAGACGGTACGCTGTTGTCGCTGCCACTGTTTACGATGGGCACTTGAAGGCGTCGATTTTTCGAGGGCCACGAACGCCCGATCGAAGACAGCACCATTGCGGTCAAGATCTGCTCATGGAAGTGGTTCACGGTGATTGTCGGCACACTCACAGCCATGTGAACGACAGCGTCGCAACGCTGATCTTCAGACCAAGCGGGTCTTCAGATTGTTAACCGGGAAGCAAACCTGCAGCCTGCGATTTCAGCTCGCCGTCCACAGGTCGCATGGCCGGTGCAGTTGCTTTGAGCGATAGCGGACGCAGGTTCAATTCCGCAAATGGAAATCGAACTGGCTCCCTGTCTGTCCTGCCTGATGCGCTCGGTTGGTGACCCGGCCAGGGCAGAACTGGTAGGATTGCCAGCAGATGGGGCTGGATTCCGCACCTTTCCGAAGGAGTTCGCAGTAGTCGTAAGGCGCTGAGTTACATAGGTTTGGCGCGGGTTACAGGCCCACCGAAAACCCGCAGGAGTTCGAATCTTTCCGCACGAACCCGCAGGAACCCTCACCAGCCCGCACGGCCTGATGCCAGGCCGTTGATTTTCAACAGACTACTTGATCGGTCCGCGCTTGCGGACTGCGGACTTTCAATGGGCCGGATATCTGGCTCGCCCAGATGACCGGCGGTGTCGCCGATGTTGCAAATCATCGGTACTTGTCGATATCTACCGACGAATCGGAACATTTCTCAGCTGACATTGACCTGGGCCACCACGGTCTTGGTCGACGTCGCCAGGCACGACTCCTCGTAGGCCTCTATGTCGACCTGCCGGTAGAGCACCCGGCCGCAGAGCTTCAGGAACTTGGGCCCGATCCCCTCGCTGCGCCAGCGCTCCAGGGTGGCCTCGCTGATGCTCCAGCGGGCGGCCAGTTGTTTTTGGTTGAGGTGAGCGACTTCCATCGTGGTCTCCTTCCGAATGAGTTGGCAGGAGTCCATGAAGGCGCTGTTCCGCCCGCGAGCCAAGGCAATTTCAGGATGCGCCGCTATTCCGGCAGATCGTTCAGCTCGTAGCTGGTGCTACGCCCGCCCGCATCCGATTTACGCAATACGCCCCGAGTGAGCAGGTCGTTGATGTCACGCAGTGCCGTGTCCGGCGAGCACTTGGCGATAGACGCCCATTTGCTGCTGGTGAGCTTGCCCTCGAACTCGTCGAGCAGCTTGTTCAGCAACTTCACCTGTCGCTCGTTCAAGGGCGTGGTCGCCCAGCGCTGCCAGAACCGCGCTTTCGTCAGAACGGCGTCCAGCGTGTGCTGGGCCTGGTCGACGGCACGATGAAGCGTGTCGAGGAACCACGCGAGCCACTCGGTGACATCCATCGACCGCTTCTGGGTCCGCTCCAGGATGTCGTAGTAAGCCTTGCGTTCGCGCTGGATCTGCGCCGACAAACTGTAGAAGCGCTGCGGGCTGCCATCGGCACGCGCCAGCAGCAGATCGCCAATGGCCCGGGCGATACGACCATTGCCATCGTCGAATGGGTGCAGAGTGACGAACCACAGATGGCCAAGGCCAGCTTTGAGCAGCGGCGGTTCGTTCGATGCGGCATTCAGCCAGTCGAGGAAACGGCTGGTTTCGGTCTCGAGGCGATCGGCCGGCGGTGCTTCGAAATGCACCCGCTGGCGGCCAATGGGACCGGACACCACCTGCATCGGGCCGGTGGCATCGTCGCGCCAGCCGCCGACCTTGATCTTGGAGAGCCCAGAGTAGCCGGTAGGAAACAGTGCGGCATGCCAGCCGAACAGACGCTCACGCGACACCAGCGCCTGGCAGTTGGCGGTGGCATCGAGCACCATCTCGACCACGCCTTCGACATGGCGATCGACCGGAGCGAGCGCGCCGATGTCAACGCCCAACCTGCGGGCGATGGACGAGCGCACGGATTCAACGTTGAGCTGCTCGCCCTCGATCTCACTGGTTTTGACCACATCCTCGGTGAGCGCCGCGAGACTCGCTTGGTCACGCAAGGCCATGCCGACGTCAGCCAGACGCCCCATCAAGAGCCCTTGGGCACGACTGACCTCAGCCATGGGCTCGGCCAGCGCCGCCAGGTCGAAGCGCCAGCTTGGCCAGTCACTGGCCTGCCAGATGTATTTGTAATCACCGCTATTCATGCGGAGATTGTGGGCTGTAATCTCCGCACGCGCAAGTCATTCGCCGCACTTCATGCGGCGAATGTGGATGCCATTCGCCGCATGACAGATCGCCTTGCCCCAGGAATGGGTGTAAATGGTTGTGTTATTGGCTTTGGCAACGGACGCGGGTTCAGTTCCTGTTTCAGGAATTGAACTGGTCACGGAAAGCAGACGAGGTTGAGGCCGTATTCCGACTACCAATCAGTCCGAAAAACCTGCTTGATCGTCCGCTGCCGACGGGCATACCGGCAGGCTTTTCGCTCCGGTTCGCAGCAACCCGCAGCGCTTAGAATCCGTACTTTCAATAGTCGTTTGGTGCGAGGTACCATCCCACCACCACTATTTGAAAAACCAACCGTTCTCGGTTGGTTTTTTTTCGCCCGTTCCCCCCCAGTGTTGGCGCGGGTTTGGGCCTTGCTGCGACGGACGCCGCCGCCCCGAACGGCCCCGTTTCGGGCGCTTTTTCGTTCTCAGTTCCCGCCCATTCTCTGTTGCTGCGGAGGAGGACTTCGCACCTGACCCAGCAACGACGCGGGTTTCCGGCCGTTTGTTCGTCACGGAAGCCGCCTTCACGCAGGCGACCCGGCCCTGGACCGGGCTACCCGTTCACGATGGGCCGAACGTCCCAGGTGATCGGCGACTCGGGTCGGTAGCCCACCACCTCGCCACGCTTGATGCTGTTGTCCAGGTGTTCTGCCAGCGGTTTGTCGTACTTCGCAATTTGCTTGATGGCACGGTCAACGGCGTTGCGGAAGGCGTCCCGGACGTTCTTCCGCTTGTCCCCGGCCTTGCGTTGCCGCCCTCCGAGGCCTTTGCCACCTTCCATTGCTTTGGTCAGGAAAGCCATTTCCTCCTCGATCTCCTCAATGCGTGCGTGGTCACCGGCATCGCGCGCCTCCTCAATCTCGCTCAGCAGCTCGCGGGCTCGCTGTTGCCATTCGCGGAGGGCCTGCCTGTCTGCGACGTCTCCTGCATCGCCCAGAGGCACGCCTTGGGTCACCTGGAAGCCCTCCTCAATATCTTCCGGTGCCACCCCGGTGTTGGCAGGTAGATCAATGGCGTTGGCCGCGCTTCCAACGGCAATCTCATAGACCGATGTCTCCCGATCCGGGAACGCCAGCAACAGGTTGATGTACTCGGCCCCCTTGTCCACGCCCTGGATCAGGATGGTGTGTCGTCCCCGACCTTGAAAACGTGCCTCCCAGACACCACCGCGCTTTCGGAAAATGTTGTCTGGCAGCTTCTCGGCCGAGACCACGGCGGGCATCGAGACCACCGAACCGGACTCATAGGCCGTCCGAAGCAGGCAGTCGCCTGGGAGTGTGCGTTCACGAATCTCCTTGCTGTAGCGACTGAGCAGATCGTCCAATGCCCCCATCACCTCGTTGGCATGCCGTTTGTACAGATCGAACACCCGCTGTGCAGCCTGCCCAGCTTTGTCGTAGTTCAGATACTTGAAGACCCGGCCCACGTCGGGGTAGCTGGTGACGAACTGCGCCACGTCCGTGAGGCCTTTCACCTGATTGGCTCGCTCCAGATAGGCTGCCGCCATGATCTTGTCCACGTTCTTCTTCTGATCTTGGGCGTCGCGGCTCTGGGTGAACACGTCGAACTTGTAGTGTTCGGCCGGGTCGTGCTGGTCAGCCTTGGCAGCGAGAACAGCAAATCGGCGGTCGATGCATTGCGAGCAGCCTCCACAGTGGGTGTGCTGGTTCGTCATCTCCCAAGTGTGGGTGCAGGTCATCGAATGCTTGATCAGGTCGTGGCAACCAGCGTCCGTGATGACCTTGACGACGTCCGCCTTCGTTTTCCAGATGTAGAGGTTCTCGACTGCGAAGGGCTCACCTGCCACCAATGAGAGCAGGTCTTGGAAGCCTTTCATCACTCTCGGGTGCGTTGTCCTTGTGGCACGGCCACCGACCACCTGAGCGCACACCGGAAGGTTCAGGCTGATGACTCCGTTCTCGTAGAAACGGACGCTCTTGAGATTGAGCATCCGGGCAATCGTCGCGCCAATAGAGACGTACAGGAACGACCGGCTGCGCTGGGTGTACTCGTGGTTCAGTTCTTTGGTCTTGTGGACGCGAACGGTAATGCGGTGCGGCACGTTGTCGCCTGCTTTCGCGGCCAGCATCTCTTCGAGTACACCCCGCTGGGCTACGAGGTCAAAGACCGCAAGCTGATCATCGAGGAGAAGGATGCCGAGACCATCCGGCGCATCTTCACCCGCTTCACTGAAACGCGCTGTATCACGGACATCATCCGCGAGATGGCCTTGGAGGGAATCACCACCAAGCCCAACCGCCTGAAGGATGGCAGCGTGCGCAACGGCACGCCGATGGACAAGAAGTACATCTCCAAGGTGCTGCGCAATCCGATTTACGTTGGTGAGATCCGCCACAAGGGGACGGTGTTTGCTGGGCAGCACGAGCCGATCATCACCCGGCAGTTGTGGGATCGGGTGCAGGACATCCTGTCCGAGGACGCGCACCAGCGCATGGGCAAGACCCAGACCCGGCACAAGACCGACGCGTTGTTGCGTGGCCTGATGTACGGCCCTGATGGTGGCAAGTACCACATCACCTACAGCAAGAAGCCCTCCGGCAAGAAGTACCGCTACTACATCCCCAAGGCCGACAGCCGCTACGGCTACCGCAGCAGCGCCACCGGGATGATCCCGGCCGACCAGATCGAGGAGGTGGTGGTGAACCTGCTGGTGGGGGCGCTCCAGTCGCCGGAAAGCATCCAGGGGGTCTGGAACACCGTGCGCGACAAGTACCCGGAGATCGATGAGCCGACCACCGTGCTGGCGATGCGCCGCCTCGGGGAAGTTTGGAAGCAGTTGTTCCCCGCCGAGCAGGTGCGGCTGGTCAACCTGCTGATCGAGCGCGTCCAGCTCCTCTCCGATGGCGTCGATATCGTCTGGCGCGAGTCGGGATGGCGGGAGCTGGCCGGTGAGTTGCAGGCGGACAGCATTGGCGGCGAGCTGCTGGAAATGGAGATGACCCCATGAACCGCTCGTCCAAGAAGCTGGTCGGCGATGGCAAACCACATGAGCGCCGCCACCCGCTGGAGGGTGGCGGTGTCCGGATCACGACTTTCGTGCCCTTCCATTTCAAGAAGCGTGGCATCAAGAAGGTGATCGTCGCCCCGGAGGGTGTCAGCCATCTTTGTGGAAACTGCCTTCGTTGTTCCAAAAAATCTTTGAGTCGATGCCGCGAACAGCAAGGTTCATCTTGGCCAACCGCCAAGTCACATAGTTCGACTCCTGACCGTAAATCGCAATGTCTCCGATGCGACCGCCGTGCTCCTTCACGAACTTCTCTGATTGCACGAACATCCCGCCCGAGCCGCAGCAGGGGTCGTAAACGCGACCTGCTACGCCGCGTGCAGGATCAGGCAGTGGTTCAAGCATTTCGACCAGTACGCGCACCACCGAGCGTGGCGTGTAGAACTCGCCGCCGCGCTTGCCTTCGGCTCCGGCGAACTGGCCCAGGAAATATTCGTAAACGCGCCCGAGGATGTCCTTGGAGCGGTCGCCTTCTTCGTTGAGTGCAATGCCGGAGATCAGGTCGATCAGCTCACCCAGCATCACCTTGTTGAGCGCCGGTCGGGCGTAGTCCTTGGGCAGCACGCCCTTGAGCGAATCGTTGTCCTTTTCGATGGCGCGCATCGCGTCATCGATCAAGGTTCCGATGGTGGGCAGCTTCGCGTTGGCCTGCAGGTGCGACCAGCGTGCCTCTTTCGGAACCCAGAACACGTTGTCCGCGAGGTACTCGTCTTTGTCCTCGGCGGCCTGAGCGTCTTCGGCCAGGAGCGCCTTGTGCTTGGCCTCAAAGGCATCGGAGATGTACTTCAGGAAGATGAGCCCGAGCGCGACGTGCTTGTAGTCGCTTGGCTCCATGTTGCCGCGCAGCTTGTCGGCGGCCTTGAAAAGATCAGCCTCGAAGCCGAGGTTGCCTCCGTTGCCGTTTTTGGCGGTGTCGTTCTGTGCCATCGTGTTCTTACCCTTTACGTGATGTCTTTGCTGCCGGGGCTTGATACCCCGGCGCAAGCTTTGCGTTCTCAACGCCGTACAGCGCCAGCGGATCGCTGAGCCATAGGCGGTACTGTTCTTCCTTGAGACGGTGGTCGGGCGAGCAGTCCACGCTCCAGCGCAGCAGCATGTAGCCCGCCACAGCGGCGCGAACGCGCATCCGAATCGAGCCGTCAGTCATCCCGTAGTCCATCTTGATGATCTCGGGGCGTTCAAGGCGTGGGTGCGGCACGAAGTCCAGCTCGACGATGCGCGTCCACTGGATGTCGTTGTCCGGCCGTTCGTTGGCCTGTGGCTCCTCGTCGAGCAGCGTTGGCGCTTCGATGCGGGTGACGACGAAATCCCGAAACTCTCCGCTCTTGCGATCAAAGGCCCGGACGTGCCAGCGCAGGCCGGTATCCACCAGCGCGAAGGGCACGATGACTCGCTCGGACTCGCCGCTGCTCATCGAGTGGTAGCGAATGGCGACGGGTCGCTTGGCGTGGATCGCCCGGCAGACCGGGGCCAACACATTCATCCTGGGGTTGCTCAGGGCGGTGGGCGACTCGCACGGCAGCAGCGGCTGCGTTGCGCCGTTCACGCCATCGCCGAAGCCCAGAGCCAGCGCCGACAGCACGCGCTGCGATGCGTGGTCGAACAGCGGGGAGAACGCCTGCCCGATGCGGTAGATCTTGTTGCTACCGTCAAAGGTGATGTTCTGCGGCGCGATTTCCCGGTACAGAGCCAAATCGCGTGTCGCCCCTGCAGGAGCCACACCAAAGCGCTCAATCAGGTCTGGGCGACCAATCTCACCGAAGAAATAGAGCCGGAAGTCGATGTAGGCCAGCCGCTCGCGCTGGGCGTGGCTCAAGCTCTCGACGCGCTGGGGTTGAGTCACCGAAGGCTCCTCATCCAAGACGGACGGCCGAAAGGCTGCGATTGGTTTTATGTTTGTCCATTGCTAGGCGATTCACATCATCAAACTGATGACATTATGCGCCACAACTTGGACTACAACAACACGAGCGTAGCTACGCCTCAGGTGTCGAGTTCGATTCCGTGTTTGGGGATTGAACCGGCGTCCGCAAAAGACGGCCGGATACGACACAGGAGTGCGAAAGGACGGTGATCAGCGTAGAATCATCACTGAACGGTGCTCATCGGAACTCATTGCAGCCGTGATAGGCCGCGTGGCGTCGCCTCAGCACCACCACGATTCAAAAAACCAACCGAGGCCGGTTGGTTTTTTTTCGCCCGTTTCCCCCCAAGTGCAGGCACGGTTTCCGGGCATGGCCTCGCGAGCGCCACCCCTGCGAAGGCGGCGTTTTTCACCCTGGCCGTCATTTCACGCAGATTGGGATCGACGTGCGCATCATCAACTTTGTCGATGCCGGACATCCGGCCGCTGCTGCGGAGGTGGGACAAGCGCCAGCGGGGCTATCGGGTATCAAGTTGGAGCGAGATTGGTGACAATTTGCCACCACTCTGCTAGGCTTCGAGTATTGAACCTACGGAGCCCAAACATGACTACCACGACGCTTGACCGTGGCCGCATCACGGCCCGTGTACCGATGGCAGTACAGGAAACCTTGGAGATGGCCGCCAGCCTGACCGGGGCGACCCTGAACCAGTTCGTCGTCCAGACGGCCTTGCGCGAGGCTGAACGCATCATCGAGCAGGAACGCGTCATTCGCCTTTCCGCCCGTGACACCGAGGTGTTTCTCGCTGCGCTGGACAACCCACTGCCACCCAACGCCGCGCTGAAGGCGGCCCTCGAAGACTTCACCGCACGACGCAATGATCAGACTGGAACCCTTGACTGGGCACCACGACCGAAACGGATTTGATTGCGGCGTCGAGGTCCTCAACGTCTGGCTGAAGCAGACGGCGCTTCAACACCAGGCCAAGGGGATTTCCCGCACCTTTGTCGCCGTGCCTGCCGATGAGGCGAGGGAGCCATTGTGGGCGCATTCCGGCTTCACAGTCGATGCCAGCAGCATCCTTGGCTTCTACGCGCTGACCTCGGCTTTCGTGTTGACCGATGATCTACCTGCAAGGCAGGCCAAGCGTTACCCGCGTCAGGTTCCAGTTACGCGCCTGGGCCGTTTGGCCACGCGAGCCGACATGCAAGGACAGGGTCTGGGTCAATTGCTGCTGGCCGATGCCCTGAGCCGCGCACGCACGGCGGCACAGGCAGTGGGAAGTGCGGGTGTGTTCGTGGACGCCAAGAACGAGGCGGCCGCACGCTTTTACCAGCGCTATGGGTTCACCCCTGGCACCGACCAGCCGTTGAAGCTGTTCCTGTCGCTGTGGTGAGCGGCGCACTCGTAAACCCTACGTTTGTGCCGCTGCTTTTCATCGGATTGACTGGAACCCGAGTTGTTCGAGGCGCTGCTGGACGAACTGGCAGACCGCGATCTGGTGCACGAGGCGCGCGCTCGGCTGGCTCGCAAGAGTGAGGCCATCGAGGTCGATTTTGACGACCTCTAAACCCAAGTCCGCTGCAATAAATCAACCGGTGCGAAGGTACAAGTACCGGCTGCTGTTCCTTCCTGAGGCGCTGGCCGGGCAGCCTGGCATACAAGTCGGCCATTGTTCGTTTGGGAGAGGCTGCTGCGGCTCTGCCGCAGGCCGTCAGGAGCGCGCTGAAAAAGCCCAACAAGTAGGCCGCAGCGATCCCCCACAAGGGGACACACCATGTGCCCGCCTCGCCTCGAGGGCATGCGTTACCATTCGATGCCTGAGGCAGGCACGGCTTCGTTCCGCGCTTCGCCACCACTGAAGCGGCCTCCCGGCCGCTTTCGTCGGGTTTTGACAACTGTTTTGATCCCCCGGGTGCATGAAAGCCGGTGCCACAAGCATCGGTTCTGCGATGATGCGTGCATCTGAAAAATGGCGTTACCGTGCCTGAGTTTGTTCTGATCAGCATCGAAGATCTTCGCGTGGGCATGTTTGTCCGGCTGGATATCGGGTGGATGAACCACCCGTTCCCGACGAGCAGCTTTCGCATCGGGTCGCTCGATCAGATCCAAGTGCTGCGCGATCTCGGTCTGCGGGAGGTGCGCTATGTGCCCTCCAAGAGCGCGGTGGTGGACAGCGGTGGCGATCCGGCCGCGGCTGCGGCCGGTACGTCCGCTGGCGCCGCGCAGGCCGATGCGGCTTCTTTCGAGTCTCTGGCGGCACTGCCAGCCCGGCCCGGGGAGGATGCGCCGGCGCCGTGGGGCGGCTCGGCGCGCCAGACCAATGCGGCCATGCAGTCGCGCTCGCATGCGCGCTTTCAAGAGGCGGCGGCGCTGTACGCCGAGGTGGTGGCCGGCGTGCAGACCACGCCGACGGCCCTGCGCGGGCGGGTGGAAGACCTGGTGCGCGCCGACGTGGCCGAGCTGATGGACGCGGAGAACTACGCGGTGCATCTGCTGGCGCAGGTGGCCGGGCAGCGGCAGGTCAAGCACAGCGTGAACGTGATGGTGCTGGCGATGCTGCTGGGGCGGTCGCTGGGGCTCGGGGCCGTGTCGCTGTGCCGTCTGGCGGCGGCGGGCTTGTTGCACGATATCGGCAAGACCGAGCTGCCCACGCACATTGCTGAGCCCGGCGCGGCGCTGTCGGCGGGCGACCGGCAGCTCTACGAGGAGCACGTGCAGCGCTCCATGGCGGTCGCCGAGCGCATGGGCTTCGATGCCGACGTGGTGCAGGTGATCGGCGAGCACCACGAGATGGTGGACGGCAGCGGCTTTCCCAAGGGCCTCAAGGGCGCGCAGATCAGCCGCCATGGGCAGATTCTGGCGCTGGTCAATCGCTACGACCGGCTGTGCAATCCGCTGCACGGGGAAGCTTCCCATACGCCGCACGAGGCGCTCGCCCGCCTGTTCGCGCAGGAGCGCAAGCGCTTCGATCCCACCACGGTGCTGGCGGCGTTCATCCGCATGATGGGGGTCTATCCGCCGGGCTCCATCGTGCAGCTGGGCGATGGACGGTTCGCGCGCGTGGTGTCGAGCAATGCGCGCTCGCCCCTGCGTCCGTGCGTGCTGCCCTTCGTGGCCGGCGTGCCCCTGAGCGAGGCGCAGGAGCTGGACCTGGGCGCGTCGGGCACGGGCGGCGGCATACGCCGCAGCGTCAAGTGCGAGACGCTGCCCGACGAGGCGCTGGAGTTCTTCCAGCCCGCGCAACAGCTGTGCTACTTCTTCGAGCGCGTGCCGCGCCAGGCCGAATCGGAAAGCGCGGTTCGATGAACCTGCCGGAATCGGTGGCGGTCTGGCAGGGCGTGTCGGACGCTCTGGACGTGGCCCTGTGGCTGGTGGACGCCGCGACTTTGCGGATCGTGTATGCCAATGCGGCGGCGGGCACCCTGGTCGGGCGCGAGCCGTCCGCCATGGCGGGCGCCTCGGTGCTGGAGCTGGCCAGCACCCCGGAAGACCAGATTTTCTGGAGCCAGAGCGTGCAGGATCTGGTGCGCGGCATCCGCTCGCGCTCCAGCGTGTTCTGCGTGGGCCGGGACGACCCCTTCACCGTCGAGCGCAGCGTCTGCGCCCTGCCGGGGGCGGCGGCCGACGGCCTGCTGCTCCTGACCATGCGCGACTGCTCGCGCGAGGACGAGGGCGAGCGCCGGCTCAACGAGCAGGTCGAGCAGATGGCCGCCACGCTCGATGCCACCGCCGACGGCCTGCTCAGCTGCGACCTGCAGGGCCGCATCAGCAGCTTCAACCGCGCCTGGGCGGAGCTCTGGAACCTGCCCGAGGCGCTGATCCTGCACCGCGACGATGCGGCCATCCAGGCGCACATGCAGGAGCTGGTGGCCGATGGCGCGGCGTACCGCGAGCAATTGGACGCCCTGGTGCGCGACCCGATGCGCGAGGCGCGCGACGTGCTGCAGTTCGCCGATGGCCGGCTGGTGGAGCGCCGGGCGCTGCCGCTGTGGCTGCACGGCTACCCGGGCGGGCGCGTGTTCCTGTTCCGGGACATCACCGAGCTGCTGCAGCAGCAGGCGGACTTGCGCCTCGCGGCCCTGGCCTTCGACGCGAGCCTGGAGGCGGTGTTCGTCGCCGATGCGCAGGGCACCGTCGTGCGCATGAACCCGCGCTGCGAGCAGTTGTGGGGCGTGGGCGCGGCGCAGGCCGTGGGCCGTGCGGCGTGGCGCTTCCTGAGCGCGCGGGAGGGGCAGGCCCGCCTGATGGAGCAGGTGCGCGGCGCATGGGACATCGGCAGGGTCTGGGAGGGCAAGCTGTTCCTGCCGCCGCGCGCGGACGGCGGCCGGGCCGTGGTGCACCTGTCGTGGGTGGCCTTGCGCGATGCGCGGGGGCAGGTGGCGCAGTCCATCGGCTTCGTGCAGGACCTGACGGCGCAGCATGCGGCCGAGCAGCGCATCGAGGAGCTGGCCTCGCGCGATGCGCTGACCGGGCTGCCCAACCGCCTCGCGTTCAACCAGAGGGTGTCGGAGGCCATCGCCGAGGCGGGCGAGCAGCACGCGGGCTTTGCCGTGATGCTGCTGGACCTGGACCGCTTCAAGAACATCAACGATTCGCTGGGGCACACCTTCGGCGACCGGGCGCTGCGCCTGGTGGCCCAGCGCCTGCTGGGCTGCCTGCACCATTCGGACGTCCTGTGCCGCCTGGGGGGCGACGAATTCGTGGCGTATCTGCATGCGGCCAATGCGGCCGCGGCGCAGACGGTGGCGCAGCGCGTGATGGATGCGGTGGCGCGCCCGTGCATGATCGACGACATGACGCTGTCCCTGCAGTGCACCATCGGGCTGACGCTGTACCCGCAGGACGCGCACACGCCCGACGAGCTCGTGAGCCAGGCGGACGCGGCGATGAACCGCGCCAAGGAGCGCGGGCGCGGCAGCTACGGGTTCTTCCAGCCGCGCATGAACGCGGACCTGCTGCCGCGCATGAAGCTCGAGCATGCGCTGCGCCAGGCGCTGTCCTCGGGGCACATGGCGGTGCACTACCAGCCGCAGGTGGATGTGCGCACCGGCGCGATCCGGGGCGCGGAGGCCTTGCTGCGCTGGACCGATCCCCAGCTGGGCAGCATCCCGCCGTCGCAGTTCATTCCCCTGGCCGAGGAGCGCGGCTACATCGCCACGCTCGGCGCGTGGGCGATGGAGCGCGCCATCGCCGATGCGGCGCTCTGGGCGCGCGGCGGCGCCGGGCTGGTGGTGGCCGTGAACGTCTCGCCGCTGGAGCTGCGCCAGGCGGGCTTCGTGGAGAGGGTGCGCGAGCTGCTGGCGCGCTACGGCCTGCCGGCCCATCTGCTGGAGCTGGAGCTGACCGAGAGCGTGCTGCTGAGCGATGCCGACGAGATGGAAAGCCTGATCGGCACGCTGGCCGCGATGGGCGTGTCGCTGGCCATCGATGACTTCGGCACCGGGTATTCGAGCCTGGCCTACCTCAAGCGCCTGAAGATCGGCAAGCTCAAGATCGACCAGTCCTTCGTGCGCGGCCTGCCCGATGACGAAGGGGACCGCGCCATCGTGCAGGCGGTGGTGGACATGGGAAGCGCGCTGCGCATGAAGGTGCTGGCCGAGGGGGTGGAGACCGAGGGCCAGCGGCGGGCGCTGGAGCAGATGCGGTGCGCGCAGTACCAGGGCTTCCTGTGCTCGCGGGCGCTGCCGGCCGAGGCGTTTCGCGCGCTGGTGGCGTGCGATGCGCGCTGAACGTGCGCGTTGAGTGAGAAATCAGGGGGGATGGTGTCTGCGGCACGCTGCCGAGCCGTCATCCTGAACCGGGGTTCAGGTGGGCCAGGGCAACCAGGCGTTGGGTTCATCTGACGCGAGATGATCACGCCCGCCGGGTGATGTACCTAGTCCGTGCTCTAGGAGCATTGGTTCAAGGCAATATAAAGCCCGGCAGCAACCGCAGACGATGCCATTGTAGGGCAGCGGCGGGCCTTGTCTAGATCAATTGCCCGTCGCGGCCCAGGGCGTCGTCCAGGCGCGTGGCCAGGGATTGCAGCAGGGCGGCATCGCCCGGCTGGGCGCCGCTGGCCTCGGGCGCAGGCTGGCTCGCGATCCTGGCCTGCTGGTCGGCCAGCTCGAACGCGAGGTTGAGCGCGGCCAGCACCGCGATGCGCTCGCGCGCGCGCACCTTGCCGGCATCGCGGATGCGGGTCATGGCGGTGTCCACGCGCTCCACGGCGTCCAGTAGGCGCGCCTCCTGTCCTTCGGGGCAGGCCAGCAGGTAGGTCTGCTGCATGATCTGCACTTCCAGCTGTTTGGCGCTCATGGGGCCTCCTTGGTGTCGTGGGTGGCCGGCAGGCGATCGAGCAGCGCATCGATGCGCGCGCGCGCCGCCTGCAGGCGCGAGCGCAGCGAATCGCGCTCCTGGGTGAGCTCGCTCACCTGCTGGCTCAGCAGCGCGTTGGTGCGCTGCACCTCCGCGTGGCGTACCAGCAGCCGGTCCACGCGCTCGGCAATCTGGGGGATGGAAGGGGTGGCCATGGGTCGGAGATTGTAAGGATGGACACCCGGCACCGGTAGAATCGGCGATGTTGGTGCTCGCGGCCGTGGTTCACACGCCGCAGTTCAACGGGAAGCAGGGAGGCGCCCTTCGCCATGAAGAGGCTGCCGTGCCTGCGCTGCCCCCGCAACGGTCAGCGGACGAATCGAGTCGATTCACTCTTGAAGCAACACAGCCACTGGGCGCCTTGAACAAGCGCCTGGGAAGGCGCTTCGAGGGCGCTCCGCCAGCCCGGATACCGGCCAACGAGGTGGCTGCGCGCGCTGTTGGCGCGCCGGCCGTGTGTGCTCAGGGCCGGCGGGGAAGCTGGCAGAGCTTGCTGTGGGATGTTTTTCTCCATGTCGAATCGTTTGAATGCCGGGCGCCCGCGCGTCCGCGCGCTCCTGCCTCTGGCGGCGCTGGCCGCCGCTTCCTCCTCCTTTGCGCAAGACGGGCCCCAGCGGCTCGCGCTGGCCGCCACGACGCCGCAGCTGTCGGAAATGGTGGTGACGGCCGCGCGCACGCCGCAGCCGCTGTCGGACGTGCTGGCGGACGTGACGCTGATCGACCGCGAGCAGATCGAGCGCAGCGGCGCGGTGAACATCACCGACCTGCTGGCGCGCCAGCCGGGGCTGGAGCTGTCCCGCAGCGGCGGGCCGGGAACGGCCACGGGCCTGTTCCTGCGCGGGGCGGACACGCGCTTCACCGCCGTCTACATCGACGGGGTGCGCGTCGATTCGCAGTCCACGGGGGGCGCGCCGTGGGAGGCGATCGCGCTGGGCCAGGTCGAGCGCATCGAGATCGTGCGCGGGCCGGCGGCCGCCGTCTATGGCTCGGATGCGGTGGCGGGGGTGATCCAGATCTTCACCCGCCAGGGCGAGGGGCCGTTCACGCCCTACGTGGGCGCGGGCGCGGGCAACCGCCGCACCGGCGCGCTGGAGGCGGGGTTTTCCGGCCGGCACAGCGCGGTGGATTATTCGCTGGGCGTGCAGCGCGACGTGAGCCGCGGCTACGACTCGCACCCCGGGTTCAACCCTGACCTGGACGGCTATCGCCAGACGGCGGCGAGCGGCCGGGTGGGCGTGCGGCTCAACGACGCGCACCGCCTGGACCTGACGGGCACCTGGGCGGCGATGGACGCGCAGTACGACGGCTACGTGCCGGGGCTGGACGACCATGGCCTGAGCCGCCTTTCCACCCTGGGCGCGGCCTGGTCGGCGCAGTGGAGCGCGGCCTACAGCACGCGCCTTTCGGTGAGCGAATCGCAGCAGCGCTACGAGACCCTGCCTTCGCCCTACCTCTCGAACACGCGCCTGCGCAACGTCCTGCTGCACAACCAGTGGAAGGAGGGCGCGCACACCTTCACCGCCGCGCTGGAGCGCCGCGAAGACCATCTGGTGAACGAGCCCATCGACCAGGGGCGCCACCAGGACGGCCTGGCGCTGGGCTATGGCTATGCGGCGGGGCCGCACACCGTGCAGCTGAACCTGCGCCACGACCGCGACAGCGAGTTCGGCGGCCAGACCACGGGCGGCGTGGCCTATGGCCTGGCGCTGGCGCGGGGCTGGCGCGTCACGGCGGCCGCCGGCACGGCGTTTCGCGTGCCCACGCTGTACCAGCGGTTCTCCGAATACGGGCAGGCCGGTCTGCAGCCGGAGAAGGGCCGCAACGTCGAGCTGGGGCTGCACTGGGCCGAGGGGGCCAGCCGCTTCGGCGTGACGGCCTACCGCAACCGCGTGAGCAACCTGATCGACTTCGGCCCGCCCGGCCCGTGCGCCGGCGTCTACGGCTGCTACACCAACGCGGGCAACGCGCGCCTGCAGGGCGTGACCTTCACCGGCGCGCATCGCCTGGCGGGCGTGAACTTGAGCGCCTCGCTCGATCTGCAGCAGCCCAAGAATGCCGACACCGGCCGGCTGCTGATGCGCCGGGCGCAGCGCACCCTGAAGCTGGCCGCCGACACGCGCCTGGCCGAGTGGACGGTGGGCGCCGAGTGGTACCTGGCGAGCCACCGCTGGGACGATGCCGCCAGCACCCGGCGCCTGGGGGGCTATGGCCTGCTCGGCCTGTATGCGAGCACGACCGTCGCGCGCCAGTGGGATGTGTTCGTGCGCATCGACAACCTGAACGGCAAGCACTACGAGCTCGCGGCCGGCTATCCCGCCTTGCCACGCACCTTCTTCGCCGGCCTGCGCTGGACCGGGCGCTGACGCCACGCCGCCATGGCCTTCGCACGCACCGAATTCATCCTGGGCGGCCAGAAGAGCGGCAAGTCCCGCCGCGCCGAAGCCCTGGCCGCCGCCTGGCTGGACCAGGACCCGCGGCACCAGGCGGTGCTGGTGGCCACGGGCCAGGCGCATGACGGGGAAATGCGCGCGCGCATTGCGCGCCATCAGGCCGACCGGCGCGTGCGCGTGCCGCGCCTGATGACGGTGCCGGCGCCGCGCCATGTGGCGCGGGCGCTGCGGCGCTATGGCGACGCGGGCACGCTGCTGGTGGTCGATTGCCTCACGCTGTGGCTCACCAACTGGCTCATGCCGATGGACCAGGATAAAGAGCCAAAAGAGCCTCCAGCCCAAGCTTGGCAAGCGCAGAAAGCTCTTTTTTTGGAAGCGCTGGAGTGCGCCCCCGGGCCGGTCGTCCTGGTGGGCAACGAGATCGGCCTGGGGGTGATCCCGCTGGGGCCGGAGGTGCGCCGCTTCGTCGACGCGCTGGGCGTGCTCAACCAGGACGTGGCGCGCGCGTGCGAGCGCGTGACGCTGATGGTCGCGGGCCTGCCCGTGACCGTGAAGGAGGCGTCGTGAAAGTCGGCATGAGCGCCTGGTGGCGGCTGGTGGTGGCATGCGTCCTGATGACGGGGCTGGCCGCACGGGCCGCGCCGTTTTCCATCACCGACGAGGCCGGGCAGCGCACCAGCTTCGATGCGCCGCCCGCGCGCATCGTGAGCCTGCTGCCATCGCTGACCGAAACCGTCTGCGCGCTGGGCGAGTGCGACCGGCTGGTGGGCGTGGACCGCTATTCCAACTGGCCCGATGCGGTGCGCCGGCTGCCCGTGATGGGTGGGGGGCTGGATCCGAACGTGGAGGCGGTGGTGGCGCTCAAGCCCGACGTGGTGCTGATCGGCACCTCCTCGCGCGCCAGCGTGCGGCTGCGCGCGCTGGGCCTGAAGGTGGTGGCGCTCGAACCCAAGACGCGCGCGGCCATGCGCCGCACGACCGGGCTGCTGGCGCGCTTGCTGCAGGTCGATGGCGCACCCGCGCTGCTGCGCCGGATCGACGAGGGCGTGCAGGCCGCCGCCGACAGCGTGCCCGCCGGCGCGCGCGGCCAGCGCGTGTACTACGAGGTCACGCCCGCGCCGCACGCCGCCGGGCGCGGCACCTTCATCGACGAACTGCTGCAGGCGCTGGGGCTGGTGAACATCATCGACGAGCGCCTGGGGCCTTACCCCAGGATCAACCCGGAGCTCGTGGTGCGCATGGACCCCGACCTCATCGTCGTGAGCCAGCAGAACGCCGCCGCCCTCGCGCGCCGCCCCGGCTGGGGGACGCTGCGGGCGCTGCGCCGGGGGCAGGTGTGCGAATTCAACGCCGACGAGCGCGATATTCTGGTGCGTCCCGGCCCGCGCATGCCCGAGGCCGCGCGCCTGCTGGCCGATTGCCTGAGGCGCGTGTATGCATCCAGAAAGTGAGCTGCTCGCGCTTGATCCACGCGGCTTCGGGCCCGATTTGATCAAAAACTTGAGATGACGACACTGGTTGGCACCACCGCACAGGCCGCGCCCCGCAGGGCGGCGCGCGTGGGCTGGCTCGTGCTCGCGCTGGCGCTCGCGTCGCTGCTGGCGCTGGCCTGGGGCGCGAGCGTGGGCAGCACCGGCTTCGACAGCCTGCTGCGCGTGCGCAGCGACCCGGCGGCCTGGCAGATCGTCTGGGACATCCGCCTGCCGCGCACGCTGGGCGCGTGGCTGGCCGGGGCGCTGCTGGCGCTGGCGGGGGCGGTGGCGCAGGGGCTGTTCCGCAATCCGCTGGCCGACCCCTTCCTGCTGGGCAGCGCCTCGGGCGCGGCGCTGGGCGTGGCGCTGGCGTATGCGGCGATCGGCGCGGGCGGCATGGCGGCCGGCGGGGGCAGCGTGGCGCTCTTGCAGGCGGCCTCGCCCTGGGTGGGGCGGCTGGGCTTTACCGGCGCGGCCTTCCTCGGGGCGCTGGGCGGCGTGCTGCTGGCGCTGATGCTCGCGCGCGGCGTGCAGCAGACCTTGCGCCTGCTGCTGGCGGGCGTGGTGGTGGGTTTCGTGCTGGGCGCCGTGCGCGACCTGGTGCAGCTCGCCCAGCCCGACGTGCTGCAGGCCATGCAGGGCTTCACGCTGGGGGTGACGGGCTTCGTCGGCTGGAGCGGCTGCGCGGTGATGCTGGCGGTGCTGGCGCCGCTGCTGGCGCTGGCGCTGGCGCTGGCGCGGGTGCTCGACGCCCTGAGCCTGGGCGAGGCCACGGCCATCAGCCTGGGCCTGCCGCTCGCGCCCTTGCGCGCGCTGCTCGTGGGCGTGCTGGCGCTGGCCACGGGCGCGGCGGTGGCGCAGACCGGCTTGATCGGCTTCGTCGGGCTGGTGGCGCCGCACCTGGCACGGTCGATGGCGCGCTGCACGCATGCGCCGCTGCTGCTGCTCTCGACACTGGCCGGCGGGCTGCTGCTCACGCTGGCGGACGTGGCCTCGCGCGTCCTGATCGCGCCGCAGGAGCTGCCGGTGGGCGTGCTCACCGCCGTGCTGGGCGGTGCCTATCTGCTGTGGCTGATGAACCGGCGCGCCGGCATGGGGGGCATGCAGTGACGGCGCCGCAGCCCGGGTACGCGCTGCAGGTGCGCCTGGACGAGGCGCGCATCGGCGCTCGCGCCATCCTGCAGGCGCTGGAATTGGGCCTGCGCGCCGGGCGCTGGAGCGCCATCGTCGGCCCCAATGGCGCGGGCAAGTCCACGCTGCTGCGCGTGCTGGCGGGCCTGCTGCCCTGCGAGGGGCAGGTCCGCTTGCTCGGCCGCCCCCTGGCCGAGGTGCCCGCGCGCGAGCGCGCCCGCGAGCTGGCCTGGCTCGGCCAGCAGGAGGGCGGCGGCGAAGACCTGCGCGTGCAGGACGTGGTGATGCTCGGGCGCCTGCCGCACCGCGCCTGGCTGGCGCCGCCCACGCCGGCCGACGAGGACGCGGTGACGCAGGCGCTGCTGGCCATGCAGTGCCTGGCGCTGCGCGAGCGCCGCCTGGGCGAGCTTTCGGGCGGCGAGCGCCAGCGCGTGCTGCTGGCGCGGCTGCTGGCGGTGCGCGCGCGCGTGGTGCTGATGGACGAGCCGCTGGCGCACCTCGATCCGCCGCACCAATCCGACTGGCTGGCCTGCGTGCGCTCTCTGGTGGCGGGCGGCACCACCGTGGTGAGCGTGCTGCACGAGCTGAACATGGCGCTGCAGGCCGACGACATCGTCATCCTGCGCGCCGGGCGGTTGGCGCATCGCGGCGCCAGCGCCAGCGCCGCCACCCACCAGGCGCTCGAAGGCGCGTTCGATCAACGCATCGCGATCCACCCCGTGCAGGGGCAATGGATCGCGCTGCCCCGGGAGAGAGCCCATGCAGATTGAAGCCCCACCGGCCGAAAAGCCCTATGAACGCGCCGAAGGCGAGCGCCGCGGCCTCGTCATCGTGAACACCGGCGACGGCAAGGGCAAGAGCACGGCGGCGTTCGGCCTGGCCCTGCGCGCGTTCGGCCGCCAGCACGTGCATGGCAGGCAGGTGGAAATCTTCCAGTTCATGAAGGTGCCCACGGCGCGCTTTGGCGAGCACCGCATGTTCGAGCACATCGGCCTGCCGGTGCACGGGCTGGGCGACGGCTTTTCGTGGAAGAGCCGCGACCTGGAGCACTCGGCCCGGCTGGCGCGGGAGGGCTGGGAGCGGGCGCGCGCGGCCATCATGGATGGCCGGCACTTCCTCGTGGTGCTCGATGAAATCACCTACCCGCTGATCTACGGCTGGCTGCCGCTGGCGCCGGTGCTTCAGACCCTGCGCGAGCGGCCGAAGGACGTGCACGTGTGCCTGACCGGGCGGCGCTGCCCCGAGGAAATCCTCGCGCTGGCGGACACGGTGACCGAGATGCGCCTCGTCAAGCATGCGTTTCAGGCGGGCGTGCCGGCGCAGCGGGGCATCGAGGACTGATCCTCCGGATCGCGCTAGGATGCCCCGATGAGCCTGATGTCCCACACCTATGAAACGCCCCTGGGCGAGATGCTGGCGCTCGTCTCCGGGAGCGGCCTGTGCCTGCTGGAATTCAGCGAACGCACCCGGGGGCTGGACCGCGAGATCGCGCAGGTGCAGGCGGCGCGCGGCGGCCCCGCCGAGCCGGGCGAGAGCGCGCTCACGCGCCAGCTCGGGTGCGAGCTGGCCGGCTATTTCGCCGGCGAGCGCCAGACCTTCGACGTGCCGCTGGACCTGGTGGGCACGCCGTTCCAGCAGGAGGTCTGGCGCGCGCTGCTCACCATTCCCTACGGCCGCACGCGCAGCTACGCCGAGCAGGCGCGCCAGGTGGGTCGGCCCACGGCCATGCGCGCGGTGGCGGCCGCCAATGGGGCCAACAAGATCAGCATCGTCGTGCCCTGCCACCGCGTGATCGGCAGCGACGGCAGCCTCACCGGCTACGGCGGCGGCGTGCCGCGCAAGCACTGGCTGCTGGCGCTGGAACGCGGCGAGCGCCCGCTGCCCGCATTCGGTTGATGGGCCTGCTGCCCGGGCTCGCACCGTCCCTGTGGCTGGCTGCCGTGCCCGCCATCGCCCTGGCGCTCGACCGCGTGCTGGGCGAGCCGGGCGCGCGCTGGCATCCGGTGGTGTGGATGGGGCATTACCTCGCGTGGGCCGGGCGGCGCGTGGCGCCGCTGGCGGGCGCATGGGTGCCTGCGCCTGGCCCTGCGCTGGCTTTCGGCGCCCTGGCGTGGTGCGCGGGGGCGGCTTGCGCCGGCCTGGTGGCCTGGCTGGCGCAGACCTGGTGGCTCACCCTGCCCGGGTGGCTGGCGCAGGCGCTGCTGGCGCTGGCGCTCAAGCCGCTGCTCTCCTGGGCCATGCTGCACGACGAGGTGCTGGCGGTGGAGCAGGCGCTGGGCCAGTCGCTCGATGCCGGCCGGGCGCGGCTGGCGCGCATCGTCAGCCGCGATGTGTCGGGGCTCGCGGCCAGCGAAGTGCGCGAGAGCGCGATCGAGAGCCTGGCGGAGAACCTCAACGATTCGCTCGTCGCGCCCTTGTTCTGGTTCGTGCTCCTCGGCCTGCCCGGCGCGGCGCTGTTTCGCTTCGCCAACACGGCCGATGCGATGTGGGGCTACCGCGGCGTGCATCGCCTGCAGGGCGAGCCGCGCGACTGGACCTGGGCGGGCAAGTGGGCCGCGCGCGCCGACGATGTGCTGGCCTGGCTGCCCGCGCGCCTCACGGCCTTGCTGATCGGGGCGCTCGCCGGCTTGCGTGCGTGGACGGGCTTGGGTGCCGATGCCGCGCGCACGCCTTCGCCCAACAGCGGCTGGCCCATGGCGGCGATGGCGCGGGTGCTGGAGGTGCGCCTGGCCAAGCCCGGCGTCTACGTGCTGGGCGAAGGCGCTCGCGCACCGGCGCCCGCCGATCTGCTGCGCGCCTGCGCCATCGGCACGCGCGTGGCCGTTGCCGCCACCTTGCTCGCCTGCGCCGCGCTGATGGCGGGCGCCCTGGCATGAACGCGCCCCTGCACGGCGGGCCGGACGCGCTGGGCGTGCCGCTGCATGACCTCTCCACCAATGCCAATGCCTGCGGCCCCTGGCCCGAGGCGGTGCGCGCGCTGCGGGACTGCGACGCGCGCCACTACCCGGACCCCGCCTACACCGCGCTCACGGCGCGGCTGGCGGCATGGCATGGGGTGGCGCACGAACGCATCGTGCTGGCCGAGAGCGCCAGCGCCTTCATCCAGCGCATCAGCACGGCCGTCGCCCTGCAGGCGGGGCCGGGCGCGCGCGTGTGGCTGCCGGAGCATGCCTATGGCGACTACGCGCGGGCCGCGCAGGCCGCCGGCCTGCGGGTGGGGGGCGACGCGGGCGATGCCGCCTTGCTCTGGGCCTGCGAGCCCGGCAGCCCGCTGGGGCAGGCCGAGCCGGGGCTGGCGGGCCGCGTGGCGGCGCTGCGCGCCCGCCAGGCGCTGGTGCTCGACCAGGCCTATGAGCCGCTGCGTCTGAACGGCGCGCCGAGCCTCGACGCCGCGCAGCTCGATCGCGTCTGGCGCCTCCTCACCCCCAACAAGGCGCTGGGCCTGACGGGCGTGCGCGCCGCGTATGCCATCGCGCCCGTGGGCGCATCCGCCGATCTGCTCGCGCGCGTGCGTGCGCTGGCGCCCTCGTGGCCGCTGGGCGCACACGGCGTGGCCTTGCTGCACGCCTGGGCCACGGCCCCCTGCCACGAGTGGCTGCAGCATTGCCGCGGGCAATTGCGGGCATGGAAACAGCGGCAGGTGCAGGCCCTGCGGGCGGCGGGGTGGACGGTCCATCCCAGCGATACAAATTTTTTCGTAGCTGCTCGCGCTTGTCCATCAAGCCCTGGAGCCTGTTTTGATATGGAAAACCTGCTCGATCGCCTGCGCGCGCATGGCATCAAGCTGCGCGACGGCGCGAGCTTCGGCCTGCCGGGCCAGGTGCGCATCGCCGTGGCGCCGCCGCCGGTGCAGGATGCGCTGCTGGCGGCGCTGCGGCAGGTGGCGTGTCCGGGGCCGCCGGCCTATCCGCAGGCCGGCGGCGGCGCGAGCGCCTGCAGCGCCTGCAGCGCCTGCAGCTCCGCCAGCGTGTTGACGTTGTGAAACGCCAGCGGGTCGTCGTGCGGGGGCTCGAACGGCACCAGCGTGCAGCCTTGCCGCTCGGCCCAGCGGTAGGCGCGGCGCTCGCCGCTCGCCAGGCTCTCCTGCACGCTGGCGGCCAGCGCCCGGTGCATCAGGCAGAACACGGGCTGCGGCTGCAGTGATCCGTCGGCCAGGCGCGTGGCGGCCATGGCCACTGGGGTGCCGGCCTGCTGCGCGGCGCGGGCCAGGCGCGCGGCCAGGTCGGGCGGGAACAGCGGGGTATCGCAAGGCACGGTGAGCAGCCAGGGCGTTTCGATGTGCGCCAGCCCGGTGGCGAAGCCGGCCAGCGGCCCCTGGAAATCGGCCCGGCCATCGCTCCAGACCGGCACGCCCAGCCGGGCATACGCCACGGCGTTGCGGTTGGCGTTGAGCGCGACGCCGCGCACCTGCGGGCGCAGGCGCTGCAGCGCCCATTGCGCCAGGGGGCGGCCGTGCAGCGGCTGCAGCCCCTTGTCCTGGCCGCCCATGCGCGTGCCGCGGCCGCCGGCGAGGACGAGCCCGGTGATGTCGTGGCGCTCGGGCAGGGGCGGATGCATTGATCGATTGTGACTCACCCGCAGGGTCTTTCGGCGAACGCGCGCCGTACACTTGCGCGCATGCAGCAAAAGCGGACGTTGACCACCCGGTTGATCGCCACGGGCTGCGCGTTTTTGCTCCTGGCGGTGGTCTCCATCGGCCTCACGCTGTGGGTCACCTGGAAGCTCGAAGGCGGCGCCGCGTCCATCAACGAAGCCGGGCGCCTGCGCCTGTATTCCGCGCGCATGGCGCTGGCGCTGCGGGAGGACAACGCCGACCGCCTGCACGAGATCGCCGGCCAGTTCAGCGACAGCATGGAGCTGCTGCGCACGGGCAACCCCTCGCGGCCGCTGTTCGTGCCCTGGAGCGCCGACGTGCGCGCGGGCTTCGACGCGCTGGCGGCGCACTGGCAGGACGCGCAGGCCACATGGGCCAGCCCGCAGAGCATGCACCTGCCCCGGGCGGTGGACGATGCCGACGATTTCGTCGTCTACGTGGAGCGCTTCGTCAACGCCATCGAGACCCAGATCTCGCGCTGGACGGCCATGCTGCACGTGTTCCAGCTGTTCATGCTGGGCATGGCCATCGTGGCGGCGGTGGTGTTCATGGTGATGAGCTTCTTCCTGGTGCTCGCGCCCCTGTCGCGCATGCAGCAGGCGCTGGCGCGCGTGCGCCAGGGCGACCTGGCCACGCGCGTGCCGGTCGATTCCGAGGATGAGTTCGGCCAGCTTGCCGAATACTTCAACCAGATGGCCGACGCGCTGCAGTCCTCGCACGAGGAGCTGGAGCGCAAGGTGCGCGAGAAGACCGCCAGCGTCGAGGAGCACAACCAGCGCCTGACGGCGCTGTACAGCGTCAGCGCCCTGATCGCCGAGGCCGACGACCTGCAGGTCCTCGCCCAGGGTTTTGCCCGGATCGCGCGCGAGGTGGCGGGGGCCGATTCGGCCATGGTGCGCTGGTCGGACGAGGCCAATGCGCGCTACGTGCTGCTGGCGGGCGACGGCCTGCCCGCGGGTTTCGCCGAGCGCGAGCAGTGCCTGGAGACCGGCGCCTGCGTCTGCAGCCAGCCCAAGGCGCAGGCACGCCTGAGCGTCGTCCCCATCACGGCCGATGGGCCGGCGCGGCTGCCGCACTGCCACGAGTTCGGCTTCAGGAGCGTGATCAGCATCCCCGTGCGCCAGCACCAGCAGCTGCTGGCCCAGGTCACCCTGCTGTACCGCCAGGAGCACCGGATCACGCGGGATGCGCGCGAGCTGCTGGAAACCATGGCGCAGCACCTGGCCAACGGCGTCGAGGGCCTGCGCGTGAGCGCGCTCGAACGCGAGGCCGCGGTGGCCGAGGAGCGCGGGCTCATCGCCCGCGAGCTGCACGACTCCATCGCGCAGTCCCTGGCGTTCCTGAAGATCCAGACCCAGCTGCTGCAGGCGGCCATCACCAAGGGCGACGACGCGGCGCGCGACCGCAGCGTGGCCGAACTGCGCGAGGGCGTGCGCGAATGCTATGCCGACGTGCGCGAGCTGCTGGTGCACTTTCGCACCCGCACGCAGGACGAGGACATCGAGCAGGCGCTGCGCGCCACGCTGTCCAAGTTCGAGCACCAGACCGGCCTGGGCACCACGCTGGACATGGCGGGCCAGGGCCTGCCGCTGGCGCCCGACGTGCAGATCCAGGTGCTGCACATCGTGCAGGAGGCCCTGTCCAACGTGCGCAAGCACGCGCAGGCCCGCCAGGTGCGGGTGACGGCGCAGCGCCACCCCTGCTGGCGCTTCGAGGTGCGCGACGACGGCCGGGGGTTCGAGCCCCAGGCGGTCTCGCCGGACTCGCTGCACGTCGGCCTGGGCATCATGGCCGACCGGGCCGAGCGCATCGGCGCGCTCTTGCGGGTCGACTCCAGCCCCGGCGCAGGCACCTGCGTGACGCTGGAACTGCCGCACAAGGCCGATGCCGCCGCCAGTCCGCCGCCCGATGCCGCGCCGGCGCATGATGCCGGCCTGAATTTCTCCACTGAAGACCTTGCCCGTGCCTACCACCCTGTTCCTGATCGATGACCACACCCTGATCCGCCGCGGGCTGGTGGCGCTGCTGCAGCAATACCCGGATCTGCAGGTGGTCGGCGAGGCGGGCGATGCCGGCCAGGCGCTGCGCCTGCTGCCCGCGCTGCGCCCCGACGTCGTGCTGCTGGACAACCACCTGCCGGGCGTGCGCGGCGTGGACGCCATCGCCGGGCTGCGCCAGGCTTCTCCCGGCAGCCGCATCATCATGCTCACCGTGAGCGAGGACGGCGCCGACCTGGCCAGCGCGCTGCGCCACGGCGCGCAGGGCTACCTGCTCAAGTCCATCGACGGCGACCTGCTGGCCGAGGCCGTGCGCCGCGCCGCGCGCGGCGAGCCGGTGGTCAGCCCCGAGATGACCGGCAAGCTCATCAGCGCCTTCCAGCGGCAGGGCGCGCCCGAGCCCGAGCCCGAACCGGCCCTCGCCGAGGCGCCGGAGGACGATTCGCCGCTCTCCCCGCGCGAGGAGCAGGTGCTGCACGAGATCGCCCGGGGCGCGAGCAACAAGGAAATCGCGCGCACGCTCGACATCGCCGAGACCACGGTCAAGATCCACGTGCAGCACATCCTGCGCAAGCTCGGCCTGTCCTCGCGGGTGCAGGCGGCCGTCTACGCCTCCGACCGGCTGCGCTGAGGCCGCTTACGGCGCCTTCGTGAGCGCGCGCAGCGTGCGGCGCACCACGCCCGCGAAGGCCATGCACCAGGTCAGCATGGCGATGGCCAGGAACAGGCCGGGGATGGGCGCCAGGAAGCTCACCTGCATGGCCTGCGCCAGCTCGTGCGTGCACGCGGCGTACATGCCCAGCGGAAACACCGCGCCCCAGTACAGCGGGTCGTAGCGCAGGGGAAAGCGCTTGACCGCGTAGCGCCAGATGGCCAGCACCACCAGCATCGGAATCCACCAGGTGCCCGTGGCCCAGTAGAAGATCGTGAACCCCTTGAGGAAGGGGAGCACCGAGGTGAGGAAGGGCGCGTCGGGCGCGTTCAGGATGAGCAGCGAGCCCGCCAGGGTGGAGATCGCCATCGCGCCCATGTTGATCCAGTAGGGCGGGGCGAGGTCGCCGGGCAGGAAGGGAAAGAACAGGTAGCGGTAGAAGATCAGCGACATCATCCAGATGTAGAGCATGCCGCCCCACAGCCACATCGACAGCGCGAAGAAGTTGAGCTCCAGCTTCCACGGCTGGCCGATGCGCGCCGCCAGCAGGGCGCTGAGCACGGTGAGCGACTGCGTGGCCACGACCGCCAGCAGCCAGCCGCCGTTGATGCCCTGGTGCAGGCTCGGCTTGTTCGCCTTGATGGTGAAGCTGGCGAAGATGGCGTAGGTCAGCAGCAGCCACAGCAGCACGGCCAGGCCCCACAGCGCCGCGCCCACCCGCAGGCCCTGCGCCAGCAGGATCCACTGGGCCCCCAGCACGCTGGTGGCCGCCACCATGGTGAAGAAGCCCGGCCCGCGCAGGTGGTCGCGCAGGTCGGCCAGCATGGCGCCGGGCCAGCGCACCAGCCGCGTCACGTACAGGCCCCACAGCGCGGCATACATCACCATGTTGAGCGCGAACAGCGCCTGCGCCACCCAGGGCAGCTCGCGCATCGAGGCCGCGAGCGACACGATGCCCGTGGCCATGACCATGCCGAAATACGCCGGAGACAGCACCGCCAGCCCGGCACTGGGCGGGGATGCGGCGGCGTGGGTGTCGGACTTCATGGACAGGCGGGCGATCCTAGCGCTTTGCCGCCCGTTGGCAAGGGGCGGGCGGGCAGGCGTAGTTCTTCGGAACGATGGGGCGCGCGGCGCCATAGTTCTTCTGCCTTGGGCGAGCCAGCCCTCGGGAGGATGTTCAGGACGGGGCCGGGCCGCGACCATCGGCGCGTATTCATTCAAGTGGACACGCAAGAGGAATATATGGTTGCCTGGTCATCTGTCGTCGAGAAAGATTTGCGCCGCGCGCGGCAGGCCTGGTCGGTGCTGATCGTCAGCACGCTCGCCTTCACCGTCTGCTTCATGGTCTGGATGATGTTTGCCGTGATCGGCATCCCGATCCGCAAGATGCTGGACCTCAACGCCACCGAATTCGGCCTGCTCACGGCCATGCCGGTGCTCAGCGGCTCCCTCATCCGCGTGCCCCTGGGCATCTGGACGGACAAGTACGGCGGACGCATCGTCATGGCCGTGCTGCTGGCGCTCTCCGTGCCGTCCATCTGGGCCATCTCTTGGGCCACGCAGTACTGGCAGTTCCTGGTGATCGGCCTGCTGCTGGGCCTGGCCGGCGGCTCGTTCTCCGTGGGCACGCCCTACGTCGCGCGGTGGTTTCCCAAGCAGCGCCAGGGCATGGCCATGGGCGTGTTCGGCGCCGGCAACTCGGGTGCCGCGGTCAACAAATTCATCGCGCCGGTCCTGCTCGTGGCCTTCGGCTGGAAGTCGATTCCCCACGTCTATGCCGCCATCATGCTGGGCACGCTGATCGTGTTCTGGCTGTTCAGCTACAGCGACCCGGCCCACCTGGTGCCCAGCACGGTGAAGTTCACCGACCAGCTCAAGGCGCTCAAGGACCCGCGCGTGCTCAAGTACTGCCAGTACTACAGCATCGTGTTCGGCGGCTACGTGGCGCTCAGCCTGTGGATGGTGCAGTACTACGTGGGCGAATACGGCCTGGACATCCGCGTGGCGGCGCTGCTGGCCGCGTGCTTCTCGCTGCCCGGCGGCGTGCTGCGGGCCGTCGGCGGCGTGCTGTCCGACAAATACGGCTCGCACAACGTCACCTGGTGGGTGATGTGGGTGTGCTGGATCTGCCTGTTCCTGCTGTCCTATCCGCAGACCGACTTCACCATCACCACCGCCAACGGCCCCAGCACCTTCCACATCGGCCTGAACGTCTACGCCTTCACCGCGCTGCTGGCCGTGCTCGGCATCGCCATGGCCTTCGGCAAGGCCAGCGTCTTCAAGTACATCAGCGACGACTACCCCGGCAACATCGGCGCCATCAGCGGCATCGTGGGGCTGGCCGGCGGCATGGGCGGCTTCATCCTGCCCATCATGTTCGGCGCGCTGCTGGACTGGACGGGCGTCCGCTCCAGCGCCTTCATGCTGATGTATGGCGTCGTCTGGGTGTCGCTGATCTGGATGTACTTCACCGAGGTGCGCCGCACCGACGTGCTGCACCCCACCGCTTCCGCCGAGGCCGCTGAGGCCTGAGGCATCCCTCTTGCCACGACGGAGATATTCCATCATGTCTACCACCACCGCAAACGGCCATGCCGGCCGTATGCTCACCCTGTGGACGCCGGAGGACAAGGCGTTCTGGGAGCGCGAGGGCGAGGCCATCGCCAAGCTCAATCTGTGGATCTCGGTGCCCGCGCTGTTCCTTGCGTTCTGCATCTGGCAGGTCTGGAGCGTGATCGCCGTGAACCTGCCGGCGCTGGGCTTCAAGTACTCGACCGACCAGCTGTTCTGGCTGGCCGCGGCGCCGGCGCTCTCGGGCGCCACGCTGCGCATCTTCTACTCCTTCATGATCCCGGTGTTCGGCGGGCGACGCTGGACGGCGCTGTCCACCGCCTCGCTCGTGATTCCGGCCATCGGCATCGGCATCGCGGTGCAGGACAACACCACCAGCTACCCCACCATGCTGATGCTGGCGCTCTTGTGCGGCCTGGGCGGAGGCAACTTCAGCTCCAGCATGGCCAACATCAGCTTCTTCTTCCCGAAGGAGCGCAAGGGCTCGGCGCTGGGCGTGAACGCGGGCCTGGGCAACCTGGGCGTGTCGGTAGTGCAGTTTCTGAGTCCCCTGGTGATCTCCCTGGGCATCTTCGGCATCTTCGGCGGCGACCCGCAGGTCATCATGAGAAATGGCGAGCAGCAGCACGTATGGGCGCAGAACGCCGCCTTCATCTGGGTGCCATGGATCGTGATCGCCGCGGTGGCCGCGTGGTTCGGCATGCATGACATCGCCGACGCGAAGGCGAGCTTTGCCGCGCAGGCCACGATCTTCCGCGCCAAGCACAACTGGATCATGTGCCTGCTCTACCTGGGCACCTTCGGCTCCTTCATCGGCTTCGCGGCGGGCTTCCCGCTGCTCATCAAGAGCCAGTTCCCCAGCGTCAATCCGCTGGCCTATGCCTGGCTGGGCCCGCTGGTCGGCGCGCTCACGCGGCCCTTCGGCGGCTGGCTGGCCGACAAGATCGGCGGCGGCGTCGTCACCTTCTGGAACTTCGTGATGATGGCGCTGGGCGTGCTGGGCGTGCTCTACTTCCTGCCCAAGGGCGCCACCGGCTATGCCTTCCCCTTCGGCCCGAGCGAAGGCGGTTTCGCCGGCTTCTTCCTGATGTTCCTGGTGCTGTTCTGCACCACCGGCATCGGCAACGGCTCGACCTTCCGCATGATCCCCGTGATCTTCCTCACGCAGAAGATGCGCGCTCTGCATGACAAGAGCGACGCCGCCCGCGCCCAGGCCATCAAGGACGGCAACACCGAGGGCGCGGCCGCCGTCGGCTTTGCCGGCGCCCTGGGCGCCTATGGCGGTTTCTTCATTCCCAAGAGCTACGGCTCCTCGATCACCGCCACCGGCGGCCCCGAGCTGGCGCTGTGGATCTTCGTGGCCTTCTACCTTCTGTGCGTCGCCGTGACCTGGTGGTACTACGTGCGCCGCGATGCCGAGATGCCCTGCTGATGAACCCTTTTATTTCCCTGACCCCGAAATTTGATTCAAGGAGTGCACGATGAGCCATCTGCTCGACCGACTGACCTATTTTTCGCAGCCGCGGGAGGAATTCTCCAACGGCCACGGCCAGACCAATGGCGAGGACCGGACCTGGGAGGACGCCTACCGCGGCCGCTGGGCCCATGACAAGATCGTGCGCTCCACGCATGGCGTGAACTGCACGGGCTCATGCTCGTGGAAGATCTACGTCAAGGGCGGCATCGTCACCTGGGAGACGCAGCAGACCGACTACCCGCGCACGCGCCCCGACCTGCCCAACCACGAACCGCGTGGCTGCGCGCGCGGCGCCTCCTACAGCTGGTACCTGTATTCGGCCAGCCGCGTGAAATACCCCATGGTGCGCGGACGCCTGCTCAAGCACTGGCGCGCGGCGCTGGCCGTCACCAAGAGCCCGGTGCACGCCTGGGCCAACATGGTCGAGAACCAGGACGCGCGCCGCGAATGGCAGCAGCAGCGCGGCCTGGGCGGCTTTGTGCGCAGCACCTGGGATGAAGTCAACCAGATGATCGCGGCGGCCAACGTCTACACCATCAAGAAGTACGGGCCCGACCGCATCATCGGCTTCTCGCCGATCCCGGCGATGTCGATGATTTCCTACGCCGCGGGCTCGCGCTACCTGAACCTGATCGGCGGCGTGCCGATGAGCTTCTACGACTGGTACTGCGACCTGCCGCCGTCCTCCCCGCAGGTGTGGGGCGAGCAGACCGACGTGCCCGAGAGCGCCGACTGGTACAACTCCAACTTCATCATCGCCTGGGGCTCCAACGTGCCGCAGACGCGCACGCCGGACGCGCACTTCTTCACCGAGGTGCGCTACAAGGGCGCGAAGGTCGTGGCCGTCACGCCCGACTATTCCGAGGTGGCCAAGCTCTCCGACCTGTGGCTGCACCCCAAGCAGGGCACGGACGCGGCGGTGGCCATGGCCATGGGCCACGTGATCCTGAAAGAGTTCTACTTCGACAAGCGCTCGGCCTACTTCGACGACTACGCGCGCCGCTACACCGACCTGCCGCTGCTGGTCGTGCTCGAAGACAAGCAGCTGCCCGACGGCCGCACCGTGAAGGTGCCGGGGCGCTACGTGCGCGCCAGCGACTTCGAGGGCAAGCTCGGCCAGAGCAACCACCCGGACTGGAAGACGGTGGCCTGGGGCGCCGACGGCAAGGTGGCGCTGCCCAATGGTTCCATCGGCTTTCGCTGGGGCAAGGACGGCCGCGACGACCAGGGCCTGTGGAACCTGGAGGACAAGGACGCGCGCGACGGCAACACCGTCCGGCTCAAGCTCTCGGTGCTGGAAGACGGCGTGCAGGCGCACGAGGTGGTGGACGTTGCCTTCCCGTACTTCGGCGGGATCGAGAACCCGCACTTCAACGCCAACGACCAGGGCAGCGACATCATGGTGCGGCGCGTGCCCGTGGCCAGCCTCGACCTGAACGGCGAAGGCGTGCAGGGCCGCGTGATGGTGGCCACGGTGTTCGACCTGCAGGCGGCCAACTACGGCGTGCACCGCGGCCTGGCGGGCGAGGCGGCGGACGGCGGCTACGACGCCGACGCCCCCTACACCCCGGCCTGGCAGGAGCGCATCACCGGCGTGCCGCGCGACCAGGTGATCACGATCGCCCGCCAGTTCGCCGACAACGCCGACAAGACGCAGGGCAAGTCCATGGTCATCATCGGCGCGGCCATGAACCACTGGTACCACTGCGACATGAACTACCGCGGCATCATCAACATGCT
>OFJB01000112.1_pt1 | contig 47673 bp, 46 predicted proteins | sample 1775081 | NCBI WGS metagenome assembly OFJB01 (sample SAMN08195771, study PRJEB24354) | sludge metagenome | isolation source: initial sludge from phenol fed wastewater aerobic bioreactor | place: India: Nagpur | collected 2016-06-05
CCGACTTGAAATCCCAGCGCGAATAGAGGCGCTCGCCGAGCGCGATCGGGGTCGAGCAGTGGTTGGCGATTTCCTTCAGCGCTTCCCTGTTCTCCGAAAGGACCGGCTCCTCGATGAAGAGCAGCTTGAACTGTTCCAGCTCCCTGGCGAGGACCTTCGCCATCGGCCTGTGCACGCGGCCGTGAAAATCCGCGCCGATGCCGATATGGGGGCCGACGGCATCGCGGACGGCGCCGATCGTTTCCACGATGGTGTCGATCTTGTCGTGGGTGTCGACGATCTGAAGCTCCTCGGCGCCGTTGAGCTTGATCGCCTTGAAGCCGGCGGCGACGACATCGCGCGCATTGGCGGCGACGTCCGTCGGCCTGTCGCCTCCGATCCAGCTGTAGACCTTGATGCGCTCGCGGAGCTGGCCGCCCAGCAGGGCGTGGATCGGCTGGCCGTAGGCGCGGCCCTTGATGTCCCAAAGCGCCTGGTCGATGCCGGCCAGGGCCGACATATGGACCGCTCCGCCGCGGTAGAAGCCGCCGCGATACATCACCTGCCAATGGTCCTCGATCAAAAGCGGGTCCTTGCCGACCAGATAGTCCGACAGTTCGTGCACGGCCGCTTCCACCGTCAGCGCGCGGCCTTCCACCACCGGCTCGCCCCAGCCGGATATGCCCTCATCCGTCTCGATCTTCAGGAACAGCCAGCGCGGCGGGACGATGTAGGTGGAGAATTTGGTGATCTTCATGGCGCACTGTCCTTCTGCCGAGTGGCGGCCGCCCTGGCCATGCGGCGCCTCACCGCCGCTTTCCGACTATCAGGTCGGCCGCCTTGGCTGCGGCGCCCAGCACCGCCGCATGGGTGTTGCCGCTGACGATGGCGGGCATCAGGGAAGCATCCACGACGCGCAGCCCCTCGACGCCGCGCACCTTGAGATCGGGCGTCAGCACCGCGGCCTCGTCGCCGTCGTGCCCCATGCGGCAGGTCCCGACCGGATGATAGCCGGTCTTGACGGTGCGGCGGCAATGGTCGCCGACCGCTTCGTCCGTGACGATGCCGGGGCCGGGAAAGATTTCCCTGTCGATCAGGTCGCGCAGCGGCGCGGCCGCAAGCACCTCGCGCGCGAAACGGAAGCTCGCGACCGTCAGCCTGAGGTCGTCGGCATGCCCGAATATGCCGGTGTCGACGATCGCATTGGCAAGAGGATCGCGCGAGGCCAGCCTGACGCGCCCGCGCGCCTTGGGACGCAGCAGCAACGAATTGATCGTGACCCCGTGGCCGGGGTCCGCGCCCATCACGTCGCGGTCGAGATAGACGGTGGGCACGCAGAACATCTGGATGGTGGGCCGGGCGTTGTCGCCGTCCGGATCGTAGAAGGCGCAGGTTTCGACGCCGGTCGTCGTCACAGGGCCGGACTTGAACAGGATATACTGCAATCCGGCCTTGATCATCGGCCAGCCGCGATCCTGGCCATAGTAGCCGAAGGCGCCCCTGGTGGTGGCGACGACGGGGCATTCATAGTGATCCTGGAGGTTTTCCCCGACGCCGGCAAGCGCCACGCGGACGTCGACGCCATGGCGCCGCAGCTCGTCCTCCGGCCCGATGCCCGACAGCATCAGCAGCTTCGGCGTCTGGTAGGCGCCGGCGGCGACGATGACCTCGACAGCCGCGGCCGCCCGCGCGGGCCGGCCCGCCTGCACATACTCCACGCCGACGGCCCTTCCCTTTTCGAAGGCCAGGCCGGTCACGACCGCGTCCGTCTCGACGGTCAGAAGCGCGTTGCCCATCACCGGGGAAAGAAAAGCGTCCACCGCGCTGCACCGCCGGCGAGTGCGCCAGTCTATCGTATGCTGCATCAGCCCGACGGCGAACTGCGCTGCCCCGTTGAAATCCGGGTTCCAGGGAATGCCCATGCCCTGCAGCGTCTTCATATAGGCGCGCGTCATCTCGCTGGTGTGGCCGAGGTCGGAAATCTTCAGCGGGCCGCCGACGCCGTGGAATTCGCCGGCGAGGTGGTCGTTGTCCTCCTGCGCCTTGAAGTAGGGCAGCATATCCCGATAGGACCATTCGCCGTCGTTGGGGGCTCCCGGCGCTGTGACGGCCGCGTTCCACCCGTCGTAGTCGGCCGCCTGGCCGCGGATATAGACCATGGCGTTGACCGTGCTGCCGCCGCCCAGCACCTTTCCCTGCGGCACGATCGGCGCGCGGCCGTTGAGCTGCGGCTGCGGCTCGGTCTGGTGCATGGCCAGATAGGTGTCCTTGGCGAGGAACTTCATGTAGCCCGCCGGATAGTGCATGATCGGGCTCGCGCGGCGCGGTCCGCGTTCCAGGATCAGGACGCTGGCGCCGGCCTCGACGAGGCGCGAGGCCACGACGCAGGCCGAGCTGCCGCCGCCGACGATGACGTAGTCGTAGCTTTTGTCGACGGCCATGTCAGATCGATCCCTCAAGACGCCGCGGCCGCAGCTCGACGCTCCCCGCCAGTTCTTCCTCGGGCGCCAGCACGACGAGGCCGCCGAGATCGGCCATATTATGCCCGTCCGCCAGATGCGACATCGGCTCGAAGCAGAAATAGTCCTCGGCGTAGCCGGGGTCGAAATCCCTGTCGCCGACGAACAGGAAGGCGTGCCTGAAAAGAGAGTCGGCCGCCATTTCCACCATCGCGGCCCGCTCGGGCCAGACGACGCCCGCCTTGCCGCTCCATCCTTCGAAGCCGTTGTTGACCCAGCGCCTCGGCAGGCGGCGAGGATGCGCGAAGTCGAGGTCCGTCGGAATTGCGGCGCGCTCGCCGGGCAGCCACAGCGGCAAGGCCAGACCGAATTCGATCTCTTCGGCACCGCGATCGGCGTTGAAACGGTCGCTCCGTCCGCCAATTTCGATGGCGGCCGGCTCCGGGGTCCAGGCCGCAGCGGCGTCCCGCCGGGCGGCAACCGCCTCGCGCTGCAGCGGCAGGGTTTGCGCCAGGGAATGTCGCGTCCAGGCCGCGGCAAACGCCTGCGGCAAGGTGACGACGGTTTCGGCGCCGACCGGGGTGACCGGTAGCAGCGCCAGCAAGACAAGGATTCGCGCAACAGGGCGCATGGGAAATCTCCGGCTGGATGGAACAAGCCGGCGAGTTGCCGTTTTCGGCTCGCGGGGAACCTGGACTACAGGGAGTTAACGGTCAGCCGCCGACGCTCAGGCGGAGACGGCTCTGGGTGGTCGTTCGAGACCTTCGGGGACGCGCGACGGAAAACCGTCCGGTCGGCGGTCGACGACCGGCGTGGCGGCCAGTGCCGGAAGCAAAGCGATAACAGCGAGCGTTGCCGGGTAACCGGACAGATGTCCGGGACAGCATTGGTGCTGGACATCGTCGCAGGGCGCCGGTGCCTGATCGTGATCGGCGCAACCGTCGCAAGCCTCGTCCGTCGAGGCGTGCAGTTGCGCCATTGCACCGGCATGATGATCATGCCCGCTTTCCTGCATCGCCACCGCCTCGCCGACGCCTTGCGCCAGGGCGCGCGGCAAGGTCGCCGGGAACAGCACGGAGGCGACGACGATCAGCAGGAGGCAGCGCGCCAGCAGGCGGCGGATGGATTTCATGCGGCAACTATAAACGAGTCCTGGACGCTCTGAAACCACCCGCTGGAAAAAGTTCAACGCACGGCTGGCGCGTCAGCAGCACTCTTCCTCGACCTGGACCAGCAAGGCCATCGCTTCCTCGTCGCCGCAGGCTTCGAAGAAATCGCGGATCTGGTTGATGTGGGCATGGACCAGAAACAGGTCGTCCGGCGCCGGGCCGCTCTTCGGCGTGCGCTTGGCCAGGAAGTAGGTCCAGAAGGGGTTGTCGCCGCCTTGCGCCTCGACGTTGCGCAGGATGAATTCCATCAGCCGGCGGGCGTTGCCGTCGCAGTCGATCCCGTCAAAACTGACATAACGGTCGCTGCCCTTGCGGCACGGACAATCGGCGGCGACTTCCCGGTTCGGTTCCATGGTCTTGCTCCTCAAGCGATAACGCGACCATGGTAGCGGGCGTCTTTCGCGCTGTCCGTCGGCTGGCCGACAGTTCGCTCAGGCTTCGGCGCCAAGCCGGCGCAACGTGTCCAGCGCGTGGATGAAGAGGACGCGCCGCCCCTGGCGGCTCAGGATGCCGTCGCGCTCCCACTGGTTGAGCAGCGACGAGACCGTCTGCCGGGTCGTGCCGAGCAGGCTGGCGATGTCTTCCGTGCCCAGTTCGAGCGGCACCAGCCAGATGCCGCCGTCGAGCGGCCGACCACGCCGTTCGGTCAGGCCGGTGATGAAACGGGCCAGGCGCGCCGGCACGTCACGGAAGGCCAGATCCTCGATCAGCGTCACGGCATTGGCCAGCAGACGACCAAGCACGCGCATCATCGCCGGCGTCACCGAGGGATCGCTGGCCAGCTTGCGGGCGAAGGCGCGAGTGTCCATCAGCCACAACGTGCACGGCGTCACCGCCTCCAGATAGGTCGGTGTATGCGTCGTGTAGATGTCGCCGGCTTCGAGATAACTCAGGCTCAGCTCGCGGCTCTCGCCAGCCAGATAGACGCGCAACCGGCCTTGCCCGACGATCAGCACCTGGTCGCGCGCGTCGCCCGGCGTCGCAAACAGCGTACCGCGCGCCACTTCCTGCGCGACAAAACCGTCGAGCAGCCCCGGCGGAATATCCGAAACGGCGCCATGCAGAGATTGTGAAGGAGTGTCGACGGAATCCATTCCCAGCCCCAAGCAAGACGGGGACCAGGAAAAATCCCTTTGCGATCAATGCCGTGGCACCACCCCAAGCTGTCGCAAGCGCGACAATCCGCTACAAGGCGACCAGGGTCTGGCGGCCGTACCACTCGTCGCCGGCGCCGAGTTCCTGAACGACGTCGGCAGCGGCGGCTTCGATGCAGAGCATGTGGCGCCAGTCATCGTCCGGCATGTCGGCCAGTGCGGCGCACTTTTCCACCCAGGGGTTCCACACCACGGTGTCCGGAAAACCCTGCTGCTGGATGCCCAGGCTGAGGTTGCCGGCGCGCAGCATCTGCGGGCGGCGGACGTGGCGATAGACGCGGTCGGTCTCGCCTTCGATCAGCAATTCGGTACCGCTGTCGCGAACCACCTTGTTGCCGTCGGTGGCATCCCGGTAGTCGTGGCCGTACAGGCCTTCGACAGCGACATCCTCGACCTGGACGACGCGCAGGTAGGTATGCAGCGCGGCGGTGAATTCAAAGGGCAACTCACCGGTGTTGGCCACGCAGAGTTCGAGGTCGATGCGGTCGGCTTCGATCATCAGCGTCAGCTCGAGGCGAAAGCGATGCGGCCAGAGGGCGTGCGTTTCTGCGTCGTCACCGATCTCCAAGGTGACCAGTGCGTAATCGTCGCCGCTGCGCCGGGCGCTGACTTCCCATTCCCGGGTACGCACGAAGCCATGCTTGGGCAAGTCGCCGCGCTCGGCGAACTGCGGGAAGCAGACCGGGACGCCACCGCGGATCGCCACGCTGCCGTCGTACACCGCCCGCTCGGATAGATAAAGCCGTTCGCGCCCGTCGGGCGTGGTCCATGACAGGACCTGGCCGCCAAGACGGCTGACCACCGCGCTGCTGCCCTGCGGCCCGTGCACGCGCAGGGCCGGGATGCCGTGGAATTGGATGTCTTCAATGCAAGGTTTCATGCGTTTTCGGGATGACGTAGAGTTGGGGGCGGACATGCAGCAGGATGATCTCGTGACCGAGCAGGCTGACGCTGCCGCGCCGGCGGTTGTCGCCGGTATCGCTGTATTCGAAAAGGTAGGAACGGCGCAGGCGCAAGTGCCCGGCGTCGTCGCGGCCGAAGCCTTCGAGACGGCCGGCGACGCTTTCGTCGAGGAACTGCAGGCCTTCGTCGCGGCAGGCGGCCTGCGCCGCGCGCACGCCGATCTCGCGCGCCTTCAGCGAATCGAGCCAGAACCAGATGAGGGCGCCGACGGCAAGGATGAAAATGCTTTCGTAGATGGGCATGGGCACGAAGTATACTGCCTGCCATGCTCAGTTACCGCCACGCCTATCACGCCGGCAACCACGCCGACGTGCTCAAACACCTGATCCTGCTGCAGATCGCCCAGTACATGGGCGACAAGCCGGCCCCCTTCTGGATCATCGACACCCACGCCGGCGCCGGCCGCTACGCGCTCGAATCGGCCCATGCCAGCAAGCTCGGCGAATGGCGCGACGGCATCGGCCGCCTCTGGGATGCGCCGGGACTGCCACCGGCCGCCGCCGATTACCTCGATTTCGTCCGCATGCTCAACCCGGACGGCCAGTTGCGACACTATCCCGGCTCACCCTGGCTGGCCCGCCAGATGCTGCGCGAGGCCGACCGCCTGCGCCTGTACGAGATGCACAGCAGCGACGTGCCGCTGCTCGAGGCCTGTTTCAAAGGCGTCGGCCGCCAGGTCAACATCACCGCCGGCGACGGTTTCGCCGGCCTCAAGGCCCTGCTGCCGCCGCCGCCGCGCCGCGCCCTCGTCCTGATCGACCCCTCCTACGAGACCAAGGCCGATTACAGCAACGTGATCAAGGCGCTACAGGAGGCCATGAAACGTTTCCCGACCGGCACCTACGCGCTGTGGTATCCAATGCTGCTCAAGCCCGAATCGCGCCAGTTGCCGGACCGCCTGAAACGGCTCGGCGCCGCCAACTGGCTGAACGCGACGCTCGAAGTCAAGGCGCCGCCGCGCGACGGCTTCGGCATGTACGGCAGCGGCATGTTCATCATCAACCCGCCGTGGACGCTGGAAAAGACCCTGCACGAGACCCTGCCCACCCTGGCTTCGCTGCTTGCCCAGGGCGACGGCGCCCGGCACACACTGGAAAGCCAGTCGGTTTAGCGAACGACCGAAACAGCATAGATCGTTTGCTTGCACATCTATTACTTAAGTAATAAAGTCAGCCGCGTTTCTAATCAGCGCTCAGGGGTGAGGTCGTGGCGGGACGGATTGTGCGGATGGCAGCAACGCTGCTGGCGATGGCTGCCAGTGCCGGCGCCCCGGCCGAGGAAGTGCTGCAGGTGGCAATCACCGATACCGCGCCACCCTTCGCCTATCGTGACGACAAGGGTGCCCTGAAGGGGTTCAACGTCGATCTGGTGTACGCGCTGTGCCAGCGCCTGCAGCGTCAGTGCAAGATCGAGGTGCTGCGCTTCCCGGAAGTGATTCCCGCCGTCGGCGGCGGCCGCTACGACCTCGGCGTCGCCAACACCTTGCGCACGCCGGAACGCGAAAAACTGGTCCGTTTCAGCCGCGTCATCTGGCGCTCGACGTCGAGCCTGATCGGCCACCGCGAACTCGGCGGCTCGCCGCCGAGCGCGCTGCTGAAGCGGGAAACCACCTGCGCTATCGCCGGCACCCGCCAGTTCACCTGGCTCGGTGAGAATACCCAGACGCCGCCGCTGGCCGCCAGCGGCAACCAGGAACTGCTCAAGCTGCTCGGCCAGAACCAGTGCGCGCTCGCCCTGATGCCGACGCAGCAGGCACTGGTTTTCCTGCAGGGCAAGGAAGGCCAGGCCTTCGCCTACATCGGCGCCCCACTCGCCGAAAGCGGCCTCGGCGGCGATGTCCATATGGTCCTGCGCCCCGGCAACGACAGCCTCAAGGCCGAGGTCGACAACGCGCTCGACGCCCTGATCCGCGATGGCACCCACGATCGCCTGTCGCGGCGACATTTTCCCTACAGCATCCTGTAAGCGCCCATGCCCGAACGCCAGCCACCCAGCCTGCGCCGCATCTCGGCGCTCGTCCTGGGGCTGCTGATCCTGATCCTGTGCGCCGCCGGCATCCTGCTGGCGCGGCAAATGCTGGAATTGCAACGCCTGGCGGTGGAGCATCGTCGGCAAGCCGCCATCGGACTGAGCGAAAAGGTGCGCCTGGTCAGCAACATCGAGCGCCTGATCCTGCTCGGCGACCAGTTGAGCGGCAGCCCGGAGGCGGAAAGCTGGCAGGCCGCCGGCCGTGCCTTCCAGGCGCTCAGCCGGCATCCATCGCTGCAAGGCCTGGTCGCTGACGATCCGGCGGTCGCCGACAGTTTCCAGGTCGCCGAACGCCTGCTCGCCCTGCGCGAAAGCGGCGCCACGGCGACGGATGTCGAGGCCGCCTGGGAAAACCGCCGGGCAACGCTGACCCGCGCCGCCGAGGAAACCTCGGGCAGCATGATCGCCTACAGCAGCAGCCTCGCCGAGACCGCCGCCCAGTCGGCGCGGCAGATGCTGTGGCAGGCGCTGGCCTTCTGCGCGCTGCTCTCGTTTGCCCTGATCGCCCTGCTGCGTCTGCTCAAGCTGCAGTTGATCGACCCCTTGCTGGCAGTCTCCGGGCAGCTCGCGGCGATGCGCCCGAACGGCCAGCCGGCCGCTCCCTTGCCGGTGGCGCGCAACCTCGAGGTGGCCGAAGTCTTCGCCGCGCTGCGGGCGCTCCAGGATACCCAGCAGGCGCTCAGCGACAGCGAGGAGCGCCAGCGACTGGCGCTGGCCGGCGCCAACCAGGGCCTCTACGACCTTGACATGCGCAGCGGCCGAGTCCGGGTCAGCCCCGAATATGCGGAAATGCTCGGCTATCCGCCCAAGACCTTTGCCGACCTCGATTTCACCGGCTGGGCGGCGCTTCTCCATCCGGACGACCGGGAACCGACACTGCAGGCCTACCAGGATTACGTGGCTGGCCGGACTCCCCGGTACCGGGTCGAATTCCGCATGCGGACCAAGGACGGCCAGTGGAAATGGCTGCTCTCGCAAGCCAGCATCCAGTCGCGCCAGGCTGACGGCACGCCGCTGCGCATGCTCGGCACGCACACCGACATCTCCGCCCAGAAAGCCGCCGAAGCCCGCATCCGCGAACTGAACGCGGAGCTCGAGGCGCGCGTCAGCGAACGTACCGCCGAACTCGACCAGGCAAGGCGCGTCGCCGAGTGCGCGACGCTGGCCAAGAGCGCCTTCCTGGCCAACATGAGCCACGAAATCCGCACCCCGCTCAACGCCATCTCCGGGATGGCCCACCTGATCCGCCGCGCCGGACTACCCGATGAGCAACTGGCCCGTCTCGACAAGCTGGAAGCGGCCAGCCGTCACCTCCTGGAAATCATCAACGACGTGCTCGACCTGTCGAAGATCGAAGCCGGCAAGCTGCAACTGGAAAGCAGCGCATTCGCCCTGCCCGGCCTGTTCGAGAACATCTGCTCGATGCTGCAGGAACGCGCCGAAGCCAAGGGCATCGAACTGCGCCGCGAATACCCGGCCGACCTGCGCTGGCTGCGCGGCGACAGCACGCGTCTGCAACAGGCGCTGCTCAACTACGCAGGCAACGCGCTCAAATTCACCGAGCACGGCAGCGTCCTGCTGCGCGCCCGGGTCGTCGACGCCCAGGCGGCGACGGTGCTGGTCCGTTTCGAAGTCAGCGACACCGGCATCGGCATTGCGCCGGAAGCGATCGACCGCCTGTTCAATGCCTTCGAACAGGCCGACCATTCGACTTCGCGCAAGTACGGCGGTACCGGGCTGGGGCTGGCGATCACCCGCAAGATCGCCGAGGCGATGGGCGGCGAAGCCGGCGCCGACAGCCTGCCGGGCCAGGGCAGCAGCTTCTGGTTCACCGCCTGGCTGGAACGCGGCGAAGCGCTGTCCCCGACCACGAGCGACAGCATCGAGCAGAGCGAGGCCGGCCTCGCGGCACGGCACGGCAAGCGCCACCTGCTGCTGGTCGAGGACGAACCGGTCAACCGCGAGATCGCCCAGATGCTGCTGCTCGACGCCGGGCTCACCGCCGACCTCGCCGAGGATGGCCTGCAGGCGGTGGCGATGGCGAGCACCGGCCATTACGACCTGATCCTGATGGACCTGCAGATGCCGAATCTCGACGGCCTCGAAGCCACCCGGCGTATCCGCCGCCTGCCCGGCTACGCTGCCGTACCGATCGTCGCCATGACTGCCAACGCCTTCGTCGAGGACCGCGAGCGCTGCCGCGCCTGCGGCATGAACGCCTTCATCGCCAAGCCGATCGTCCCCGACAGCTTCTACGAACAGTTGCTGCAGAGCCTGGACGCCGCCTACCCCGGCGACTGAGCTTCAGGCGCGGCGCTCGCCGAGTTGCGCCTTGAGCTGGCGCGCCGCCAGCGCGTAACCGCCGTCGCTGCCGTCGACGAAATGCAGGTGCTTGCCGGCGTGCGACTCGACCAGGCAGGTGATCAGCGCCTCACGCGAGCGGTGCATGCCCCAGGCCAGGTTTCCAACCGCCCGCTCGGCGTCGAGCCAGGCGGCGAGTTCGGCGATCTGCGCCTCGCCGGCGTCGAGCAGCATGCGCAGGGCGCCGTCGAACTTGCGGAAATCGCTGTGCCGGACGAGATCGTCGCGGTAGCGGCTCCAGGCGACCGACGCCGTGTCGAGGTCGTGGCGGAACAGCCACCAGCCCGCCACATTCTGCAGCAGCAGGCGGCAGGCATAGGCGAGACTGGCAAGAAAACCGCGCCCGGCGCTGCGCACCCTGGTCTCGCCGGCGAGATGTAGCGGCGAGAAGGACAACTGCAGCGCCCCGGCATGCAGCGGATGATGACTGCCAGGATCGCCGAAAATCTCGCCGATCCGCGCCAGCACCCGGGCGTAGGTCGCCTGGTTGAGCGCCGGATCGAGCGCCGTGGCGACGACGATCAGCGCCAGCTTGACGTCGCGGAAGCTCGGCACGTTCTGCCAGCGGCACTCGAAACCCTCGAAGCTGGCGCTGGCCGGCCCCTCGCCCAGGCGGACGTGCTGCACGCCGGGATCGCCGCGCTTGATCCGGCGCTCGGCCTCCTCCCAGCCACGCCCGGAAAAGAAGGGCTGGTTGATCTGTTCCGACAACGCCAGCTTGCCCACCCGCACCCAGTGCCCGGCTGCGCGCAGTTCGCCGACGCGGATCAGGCCGGCGCGCAAGTGCAGGCCGAAACTGTCGGCCGCCAGTTGCTGTGCACCGCGCAAGGCGATCACAGCCGGCGCGCAGAGACGTTCGGGAATGGCGAAGGTGGCGCCATCGCCACCGAACAGGAAAGGCAGTTCGATGCTGCGGTCGAGGTTGGCGATCGCCGCGATGCAGGCGACGCCGACGGTATTGACCTTCTTGTAGGCGCCGTCGGCGATCGCCCGGGTCGAATCGACGATGTCGGCGATCACCACCCACCAGTCGTCGGGCAGATCGACGTGATGGCGCGTATCGATCGCCGCCGCGAACGACGGCAGGGTCGGCAGGTCGCGGTAGAAGCCGGAATCGGCCATCGCCTCAGCCGAGTTCGGTGTATTTGGCGCGCGAGCCGCGCGCCTTGTCGACCGGGTACTTGGCGGCGTTCTTCTGCAGCTTGGCGCGAGTCGCCGCCGCCAGGTCGATGCCGCTGCGCTCGGCGATCAGCAGCAGGTAGAGCAGCACGTCGGCGCATTCGTCGGCCAGCGCCTCGCGCGTCGTCGCCTCGCCCGGCAGCGCCTCGACCTCGGCGTCGCTCTTCCACTGCATCAGTTCGAGCAGTTCGCCGGCTTCCAGGTTGAGCGAGACGATCAGGTTGCGCAGGGTATGAAACTGCCGCCAGTCGCGCGCATCACGAAATTCGCACACGGCGGCGGTCAAACTGGAAAAGTCGTCCATTCGGCGTCCCGTTTAAGCCTGCCAAGCGCGGCATCATGCCACAGCCCAGCCCTTCAGCGCTCCATCAGCTCGATACCCTGGCGGCGCAACCACTGACGGTCGAGTTCCCAGCGCACCCCCTTGATCCCGGGCTGTGCCCGGACCAGCTCGGCGGCTTCGGACTGCACCCGGGCCAGTTCCTTCTCGATGGCGATGAAGGCCGGATTGTTCGGATCCTTGACATTGATTTCCGGGTGCAGCACGCCGAGTACCCGGAACGCCGGCACCTCGACATTGCGCGGAGTGCTCAGCACCGCCATCCCCTGCTCGACGCGCAACACCTGGAAACGGTAGGGATAGTTCTGCAGTTCCGGGCTGCCCTGCGTGGACAGGACGTCGTTGAGCTGGCGGGTCTGGCCGTCTGGCCGGCGGATCGCCCAGTCGAGGGCGACCAGCAGGGCGATGACGATGAGGACCCAGTGTCCGGATTTGAGCTTCGGAAATGGCATGCTGTCTCTTTGCTTGGCCGGCCCCGCAGCCCGCTCGGTGGCGAAGCGTAACATGAGAAGATCACTCGGCACACCTGCCCTACACGGAGAAAACCCATGCCCATCTATCAACTCGGTACAAAAACCCCGCAACTCGGCGAGCAGAGCTGGATCGCCCCCAACGCCACGGTCATCGGCGACGTCCGCCTCGGCGCCCAGGCCTCGATCTGGTGGAACGCCACCTTGCGCGGCGACAACGACCCGATCCAGATCGGCGAGCGCAGCAACATCCAGGACGGCTCGGTGCTGCACACCGACGAGGGGGTGCCGATGCATATCGGCAACGACGTCACCGTCGGTCACCTGGTCATGCTGCACGGTTGCACGGTCGGCGACGGCAGCCTGATCGGCATCGGTTCGATCATCCTCAACCGGGCGGTGATCGGCAGCTCAAGCATCGTCGGCGCCAATACGCTGATCCCGGAAGGCAAGATTTTCCCGGATGGCGTGCTGATCGTCGGCTCACCGGGAAAAGTGGTGCGTGAACTGTCCGACGAGGAAATTTCCCGTTTAAAACATTCAGCTAGCCATTATGTCGAGAATGCCAAACGATATTCCCAGATGCTGCAAGCGTTTCCGGCAACAATTATACAAAAGTAATACACCTTTCTTTACAAATCTTCTTATTTATCATGAAAGAATCGTTTCTCGCAGGTCGATCAGAATAATGTTGCGATTCATGAACATAAATAGGGAGCCAGCATGGACAAGGGGAACACGGGATTTAGCACTTACCTGATTGCAGCAGTCTCGATCGGGGCTCTGTGTGCAGTTGCATTGATGAGCCTATACGGTGACCTCAGCGCACCGACGCCGCCTTCGCCGGAACAATTCGTGGAAAGTCAGCCGACGGCCGCCTTGCCGGTGCCCGGCGCGGCCGAAGTGGCGCCGCCAGCGGTAACTGCACCGACGGAAGCAACTGCGCCACTGCCGACGGAAACGCTCAGCGCCGCTCCGGTCGTCGCCGTCGTCACCCCGGCCGGCGAAACTGCCGTTGCCGCAGCGCCGCCGGTGGTCGCCGACAATTCAGCGCAAAGCCGCGACGAACTGTTACGCACGCTGGAAGCCTGGCGCAAGGCTTGGGCCAACCGCGACGTCGAAGCCTATTTCTCGTTCTACGCCGCCGACTACGCTGGTAACGCCGACAGCCCGGCGGCCTGGCAGGCCAGCCGGCGCCGCATCATCGAGCAGGCCGGCCTGATCGACATCAGCTTCGGCGAAGCGACGATTGCGATGGACGGCAAGGACCGCGCCACCCTGACCTTCCCGATGAATTACCGGTCGAAGCGCTTCGAGGACGAAGGCGTCAAGCAGCTGCAACTGGTCCGCGACCAGGGGCAATGGCGGATCGCCCGCGAGCAGTTCACCGCCGACTGACGAATTCGGCGATCGCCGCCAGCACGGCGGCCGGCTGGTCCCGCTGCGGCGTGTGTCCGCAGCGCGCCAGCTTGAGCAGGCGTGTTTCCGGCACCTGCTCGGCAATCACCTCGATCTGGCGCAGCGTCGCGTATTCGTCGTCCTCGCCCTGAATCGCCAGCACCGGGCAACGGATCGCCGGCAGGTAATCTTCGATGTTCCAGTCGCGAAAGGCCGGCGCCAGCCAGCAATCGTTCCAGTCTGCAAAGACCCGCGGCGCATCGCGGTGGTAACGCGCCAGCTTCTGCGGCCAGTCGCTGTCGCGCCAGAGCTCACGCGCGGCACGGATGCCGGCCAGGGTTTCCGCCTCGACGAACTCGTGCGGCGCCATAACCACCACGCCGACCGGCCGTTCGGGAAAACTACCGGCAAAGATCAGCGCAATGCTGCCGCCGTCGCTATGGCCGACCAGCAACGGCCGCTCGACCGCCATGGCCGCCAGCAAAGCCGGCAGGATGCGTTGCGCCTCGCGGTGCATGTAGTCCGGCTGGCGCGCCTCCGGATGCGGATCGGAAGCGCCATACCCGGGACGTGAATAGACGATGGTCCGGCAACCGGTCGCCGCCGCCAGCTGCTGCGGGAAATCGCGCCACATGGCGACGCAGCCCAGCCCTTCGTGCAGCAGGACCAGGGTCGGCAGGCCGGGATGGGTGGCAGCAAGATCAAGGGTTTCGATGCGATAACCGGGGATTTCGACAGTCTTCATGCATGCAGGAGAAAGTTGCGGACGACGTCGATCTGGTCGTCGGAAAGGAACATCGGGGCGTGTCCGACCCCGGGAATCTCGGCCAGTTCCGCGCGCGGCCCGGATTCACCCATGCGCAGCCAGGTGTCGCGCGCCAGCAGGTCGGAATCGGCGCCGCGGATGGCCAGCGTCGGGCAGCGGATCGCTTCGTAGAGCGGCCACAGCGCGATGTCGCCATCGCCGAAGGCGGCCCGGAACGGCTCGGCGATGCGCGGATCGTAACGAAAGCCCCAACGACCGTCGGCACGCTGGCGGATGCTGCTTTCGGTCAGCTCAAGCCATTGCGCCTCGCTCAGCGCGCCGAACGGCGCACTGATCTGGCGCAGATAGGTAACCGCCTCGGCCGGGGTGGCCCAGTCCGGATCGGCGCCGACATAGGCGGCGATGCGCTGCAGCGAAGCACGGGTGATCGACGGCCCGACATCGTTGAGGACCAGGCGCATCACCGGCGAATTTTCCTGCGCCGCCAGCGCCATGCCGATCAGGCCGCCCATCGAAGTGCCCAGCCAATGCACCGTCTCGACATCGAGGCGGGCGAGCAGCGTGACCATGTCGGCGACGTACTGGGGAATCGCATAGGCGGCGGGATCGCGCAGCCAGCCGCTGAGGCCGCGCCCGACGACATCCGGACAGACGACCCGGTAGTGGCCGGACAGGGCCTGTGCCAGGCGATCGAAATCGCGCGCGTTGCGGGTCAGCCCATGGACACAGACCAGCACCCGCGGATTGTCGCGCTCGCCCCATTCGTAATAACTCATCCGGTGCAGCCCCGAAGGACTGAGACAGCGGACGCTACGTTGTTTTATCGTCATTGCGCCTTCCTCCTCGGCAGGAATGTATCACCGTCCCTGCCAGTAACGTTGGCGCAACTGTCGCCAAGCGGCAATTTCCCGCCCTGTCGGACGCAGCGTCAGCAGCAAGGCGCCGTCCCGATCGGTGCGCCACAGACGGGCACCGATCGCCGCGTGGCGTTCCAGCACCTCCGGACGCGGATGGCCGAAACGGTTGCGATGACCGACCGAAAACAGCACCTCCTGCGCTGCAACCGCAGCGAGAAATTCCGCCGTCGACGAGCCCTTGGCGCCGTGGTGCGGCGCCAGCAGAACCGTGCTGCGCTGCGCCGCAGCATCGCGTGCCAGCATCGCCGCCTCCTCGCGGGCGCCGATGTCTCCGGTGAGCAGCAGTCGTTCGCCGCCGACCGTCACCGCCAGCACGCAGGACAGCGCATTGCGCCGGCCGTTGTCGGCATAGGCCTCGTCCGCCGGATGCTGGATCGCGAAATCGACGCCTTCCCAGCGCCAGCTCTCGCCAGCGGCGCAGCGCCGCCCCAGCGCCGCGTCCGACGAAATACTCTCATCGACCGGCAGCGCCGCGCGCAGCGAATCTGCACCGCCAGCATGGTCGGCATCGGCGTGGGTGAGCAGCAGGCGGTCGATGCGCGTCGCCCCCAGCCAGCGCAGATAGGGCACGACCACCCGTTGCCCGGCATCGGCGTCGCTGCCGTAGCGCGGGCCGGTGTCGTAGACCAGCAGGTGCTGGCGGGTTCGTACCGTCACCGCCAAGCCCTGGCCAACGTCGAGCACGGTGATGCGCGCCTCGCCATCGGGAATTTCCGGGGCTGGCCAGAACAGCAGCGGCAAGAGCAAGGTCAGCCCCAGCCAGCGCCCAGGCACGCCACGCGGCAACAGGCAGACGACGACACCGATGGCGGCCAGCAGCACCGCCGCCGGATGCGGCGCCGGCACCTGCCACAAGGGCCAGGCCGCGCACCAAATGAGGAACTGCATCAACGGCTCGAGCACGGCGTGCGCCGCCTGCAGCAGGAAGGTCCACGGCAGGACGGCGGCGAGCAGCGCCAGCGGCGTCACCAGCAGGCTGATCACCGGGATCGCGAGCAGGTTGGCAAGCGGCGAAACCAGCGGAAACTGGCCGAACACCAGCAGCAGGATCGGCAACGAGGCGAGCGTCGCCGCCAATTGCACCGTTCCCCAGCCGCGCAGGCGCTCGCGCCAGCCGCGCCCGGCGCCGACCAGCGCCGCGCCGACGTGGAGCAAGGCGGCGACAACGCCGAAGGACAACCAGAAACCCGGCGCCAGCACCGCCCAGGGATCGACGACGAGAACGACAAGCAGCGCCAGCGCCAGCACCCGGCCGGGCGCGACGATGCGGCTGGAAAGCATGGCCAGGACGGCGACCAGCAGCATGTACAGGGTGCGTTGCGCCGGCACCCCGAAACCGGCCAGCGCGGTGTACCCGAACGCCGCCAGCGCCGCCGTCAGCACGCCGACCTTCTGCGCCGGCCAGCGCAGCGCCAGACCGGGTAAACGGTGCCACAGCCCGGCCAGCAGTGCACCACAGAGACCGGCGACGAGGGTGATGTGCATGCCGCTGATCGCCATCGCGTGCGTCACGCCGCTGCGGTTGAAGACCGTCCATAGCTCGCCGTCGACCGCCTTCTGGTCGCCCACCGCGAGCGCCGTCAGAATGCCGCGCCAGGGATGGCTGGCCGCCGGCAGGGCGCTTTCGAAACGCTGGCGGACCGCCGCCCGCAGCCGCTCGACGACATAGGCCGGACGCGCGACGAAAGCGTCGAGACGCTGCGCCGGCGCCGGCCGCACGTAGCCTGTGGCGCGGATGCCGCGTTCGAGCAGCCACAGTTCGTAATCGAAACCACCGGGATTGGCGGCGCCGTGCGGTCGCTTGAGGCGGACGGCGAATTGCCAGCGCTCACCGGGATTGACCGGGTGGCGCGTCGCGCCGTCGTCGTACCAGGCCAGTTGCACGCGGTCAGGGACGATGGCGCCGGCATCGAGGCAGCGCTCGATGGCGAATTCGAAACGCACACCGCGCTCGAAATCCTGCGGCAGACTGGCGACCACGCCGATCACCGCGACATCCCTGCCCTCCCATGCCGCGTCCAGTTGATCGGCCAGGCGCAGTTCGGCACGCCATGCCGCCCAGCCGAAACCGAGGCCGCAGGCGCCGATCAGCAGCAACAGTTGCGCCGGCCAGCGACGCCAGCGCCAGGCCGGCAGGCACAGGACAAGCGCCGGCAGCGACCACAGCAAGGGATCGGGCAGCAGCGCCTGGGTCTGCAGCAGGAACACACCCAGCGCGAAGGCAAGCGCGGCGGATTTCATGCCAATATCATGGCACGAAGCGTTACCGACGGCGAGCCCGCCGTTTGCGATAATCCGGCGATGCGCCGTCTGCTCAAACGTTACCTGCCGGACCACGAAACGATACGCCGCAACCCCTGGTTGCGGCCGTTCGAGAATTCACTGCTGCATCCGCGGCTGTGGCACCTGAACCGCCGCTCGGCGGCCGGCGCCGTTGCCGCCGGGCTGTTCTGCGGGCTGATTCCCGGGCCATTCCAGATGCCCGGCGCCGCGTTGTGCGCCATCCTGTTCCGCGCCAACCTGCCGCTGGCGCTCGTCGTGACGCTCTACAGCAACCCGTTCACCATCGTCCCGCTCTACCTGCTGGCCTACCAGACCGGCCGCCTGCTGATCGGCGATACGGCCGGCTTCCTGTTGCCGCCGACGTTCAGCTTTGCCGAGTTCGGCGCCTGGACGGAAGCCATGCATGCCTGGATGCTGGCCGTCGCCCGGCCACTCGCCGTCGGCCTGATCGTCCTTGCCGATGCGCTGGCGCTGGCCGGTTACCTGCTGACGCGCGGCGCCTGGCGGCTCTATCTCGTCCGCCACTGGCACCGGCGCCGCCGGCGGACTGCCTCAGCCTGACTTCTTGCGGTGGTCGATGACGCGCACCGCCTTGCCCATCGAACGCTCGATGGCGCCGGTCGGTTTGACGATGACCTGGCAGGAAACGCCGATGAAGTCCTTGATGTCCTTCTGCACCTTGGCGGCAATGCGGTCCATCGCCTCCTGGCCCTTGGCGAACAGCGGCGGGCTGGCTTCGACATTGACCACCATCGAATCCATGAAGCCTTCGCGGAACACTTCGATCTGGTAGAAGGGTGACAAGGTTTCGGTACGCATCAGCACCGCCTCGACCTGAGTCGGGAAGACGTTGACCCCGCGGATGATCAGCATGTCGTCGGAACGTCCGGAGATGCGCCGGATTCGCGCATGGGTGCGGCCGCACTTGCACGGCGTGCGGTCGATCACCGAAATGTCGCGGGTGCGGTAACGCAGGATCGGGAAGGCTTCCTTGGTCAGCGAGGTGAACACGATCTCGCCCTCCTCACCGTCCGGCACCGGCTGACCGGTCGTCACGTCCACACACTCGACGAGGAAGTGGTCTTCCCAGATGTGCAGGCCCTTCTTCGCCTCGATGCACTCGACACCGACGCCCGGCCCCATGACTTCGGACAGCCCGTAGATGTCGATCGCTTCCAGCCCGAGGCGGGCCTCGATCTCGTAGCGCATTTCCTCGGTCCACGGCTCGGCGCCGAAAATGCCGACGCGCAGCGGCAGCTTGCGCAGGTCGATGCCGATGCTCTCGGCTTCCTCGGCGATGTTCAGCGAGTAGGACGGCGTGCAGCACAGCGCGGTCGCTTCGAAGTCGGAGAGCAGCATGACCTGTTTCTGCGTCTGGCCACCGGACATCGGCACGGTCAGCACGCCCAGTTCCTCGGCGCCGTAATGCAGGCCGAGGCCACCGGTGAACAGACCGTAACCGTAGGCATTGTGCAGGCGGTCGCCGGGATGGAGGCCGGCGGAAGCCAGGCTGCGCGCAACCAGTTGCGCCCAGTTGGCGATGTCGCGGCGGGTGTAGCCGACGACGGTCGGCTTGCCGGTGGTGCCGGACGAGGCATGGACGCGGACGACCTGCTCGGTGGGCACGGCGAACATGCCGAAGGGATAGTTGTCGCGCAGTTGTTCCTTCTTGGTGAAGGGCAGCAGACGGGCATCGGCCAGCGACTGGATGTGGTGCGGCTTGACCTCCAGTTCATCCATCGCCTCGCGGTAGAACTTGACCGTCGCGTAGCAGCGCTCGACCGTGTTGCGCAGCCGGCGCAACTGCAAGGCCTCGAGCTCTTCCCGTGGCAAGGTCTCGTTCTCGATGTCGAAAATCATGAAGCTTCCTCCCTGGTTGCTTTCTGTTGTTGTCAAAGGGAGAAATGATACGCCGGCCGGCGCCGGCGCGCGCGTCGGCGGTTTCAGGTATGGAAGCGGCCGACCTCGCCGTTGAGCGTTTCGGCTAGCTGACGCAAACCGTCTGCAGTATGCGCATTGCTGCCGGCGGCGGCATTGTTCTGTTCGGCCATCTGGGCGATGCGCTCGATATTCCGGGCAATCTCGGTGCTCGCCGCCGCCTGCTCGCGCAGGGCGACGGTGATCTCGGACACCGCCTCGACCACCCGCCGCGCATGCTCCTGGACCAGGCCGATCGATTCGCCAGCCCGCTGCGCCTCGACGACACCGAGCCCGACGCGCGCCACGCCGCGCTTCATGCTATCGACCGCGGTCGTCGTCCCGGACTGGATGGCAGCGATCATGCCGGCGATTTCCTGGGTCGATTTCGCCGTCCGCTCGGCCAGCTTGCGCACCTCGTCGGCGACCACGGCAAAGCCGCGTCCCGATTCGCCGGCCCGCGCCGCCTCGATGGCGGCGTTGAGCGCCAGCAGGTTGGTCTGGTCGGCGATGTCCTTGATCGTGCCGACGATGGTCGAAATCTGGTCGGACTGCTGGCCGAGCGCCTCGACACTGGCCGCCGAATGATTGACCGACTCGGCGATGCCCTGGATTTCGGCGACCACCCGGCGCACGGTGTCGCCGCCCTCGCCGGCGACGCGGTCAGACTCCCGGGAATAGGACTCGGCATCCTGGGCGTTCCTGGCGATGTGATCGACGCCCACGGTCATTTCCTCGACCGAGGCCGCCATGCTCGACGCCGAATCGCTCTGCGTGCCGGCGCTGCGCGAGATCTGGTGGCTCGACGTGGCCAATTCGCCGGCGGCATTGCGCAATTCGCCGACGTCGTCCTGAATGCGCGCCAGCAAGGCGCGGATCGACGCCGCCATGTCGTTGAGGTCGCGCCCGGCGGCGTGCAGTTCGTCGCTGCCGGCGGTCGCGAAATGCACCGTCATGTCGCCGTCGGCCATGCGCCGGGCGCCGGCCGAAAACACTTCGACCGTGCCGATCACCGAGTAATAGGTGCCAATCCCGAAATAGGCGACGAGCAGCGTCACCAGGGTCGCCAGCACGCCCTGCAGCAGCAGGACGCGCTCGGCATCCGCCTTGCGTTTCTCCAGTTGCTTCTCGAACTGCGGAATCAGCGTGTCGTACATGATCCGGTAACCGAGATCGATGACCTGCGTCGTCAGCGCGAAATAGTCGGCGGCCGAGATCTGGAAGCGCTCCTCGAGTATCTCTTCCCGCACCAGCTTGAACAGCTTCTCGCTGGCGGCGTTGAACTCGCCGCCCGGCCCGCTCAGCACGGCGCGCAGTTCCGGCGCGTACTTCATCGTCTTTTCGAGGTTGGCGTTCTGCTCCCGCAAGGTTCCGCTCAGGCGCTCCAGCAGGGCGACGATCTCGCGCCGCGTATCGAGCGTCAGCTCCTGCGAACTGAGCGCTCCCGTCCCTCGGGCGCGCATGATGCCGAGCGGTTCGAGCATGGCCGGCATCTTGTCGACGACGGTATCCATGAAATAGTAGGTGTCGATCGCCGGGTCCAGCGTCAGTTCGGTTTCGTCGGCCAGGTCGACCATGAAGCCGAGGATGCTGGCGATCGTCCGGCTGTGCCTTGCGAGATTTTCCGGGGCCGACCAGTTCAGACCCTGGCGGCCGATTGCCGTCCATTCGCCGCGGATCGCCTGCCACGCCGGGCTGTCGCGCAAGCCGGGGCTGAGGATTGCGTCGGTTTCCTGCAGCGCTTGCTCAACTTCCTTCGCCACCGCCGCCCGCCGCTCCTGCATCGCCGCGTTACCGTTGAGCACGCCCGACGACAGCCCGCGATGTTGCTGCATGAACTGCACCGCGCGATTCATCGGCTTGAGCATCTGCAAGCCGGCCAGTTCGTGCTCGGCGCTCCGGATATCGCGGCTGAGGTTGTCGTAGAGCGTCGCCAGCAGCACCAGCAACACGACCACCAGCGCGCTGCCAAGAAAAACGAACTTGGCGCGGAAACGCAGGCGATTCATCAAAGCCACTGCCGGCAGGAACAAGGCACGCATTTTTCAACCCCCAGGCTACGGACGCGACCAGAATAGCCAGAGACCGAAAAATGTCAAACGAATATCAAGAGGAGAGCAGTTTCCCGTCGTTCAGTTCGATCATCGCATCGGCCCTGGCGGCCAGCCCGCGGTCATGGGTGACCATGACCAGGCTGGCGCCCTGACGCCGCACGTGCTCGAGCAGCAGTTCGAAGACGCCGGCAGCGGTATGACTGTCCAGATTGCCGGTCGGTTCATCGGCAAGGATGCATGACGGCCGACTGACCAGCGCGCGGGCGATTGCCGCGCGCTGTCGTTCGCCGCCGGAAAGCTCGCCCGGCCGGTGTTCCAGGCGGTGGCCGAGGCCGACCGCAGCGAGCATCGCCGCCGCCTGTTCGAGCGCCGCACCGCGTTCGCTGCGGCGGATCAGCAGCGGCATGGCGACGTTCTCCAGCGACGAGAACTCGGGCAGCAGGTGATGGAACTGGTAAACGAAGCCGAGGTGGCGGTTGCGCCAGTCGCCGCGGTCGACCTCGTTCAGGGCCGAGAAATCGCGCCCCATCAGCGACACCGCGCCGGCGCTCGGCGCGTCGAGCCCGCCCAGCAGATGCAGCAAGGTGCTCTTGCCGGAACCGGAAGCGCCGACCACCGCCAGCGTGGTGCCGGCGGCAACGCTGAGGTCGATGCCGGCCAGCACCGCCACCTCAAGCCCGCCGCCACGGAAGGTCTTGGCCAGGCCCTGGGCCTGCAGGATGATTTCACTCATAGCGCAGCGCCTCCGCCGGATTGACCCGCGCCGCCCGCCAGCTCGGGTAGAGCGTCGCCAGCAGCGAGAGCACGAAGGCGATCAGGGTGACGCCCCAGACGTCGCTCCACAGCAGTTCGGACGGCAGGTCGGAAATGTAATAAACGTCCTTGGCCAGGAACTGGATGCCGAGCAGGCGCTCTAGCGCCGGCACCACGACGTCGACGTTGAGCGCCAGCGCGACGCCGCCGGCGACGCCGAGCGCCAGGCCGATGCAGCCGACCAGCGCGCCCTGGATCATGAACACCGCCATGATCGAGCGCGGCCGGGCGCCGAGCGTGCGCAGGATGGCGATGTCGGCCTGCTTGTCGGTGACCGCCATGACCAGCGTGGACACCAGATTGAAGGCGGCAACGGCGACGATCAGCGAGAGGATGATGAACATCATCGTCTTCTCGATCTGCACGGCGCGGAAGAAGTTGGCGTGGCTCTTGGTCCAGTCGTGGATGTAGGCGTCGGCGTTGATGTAGGCGACCAGTTCGCGGGCAATGCGCGGTGCCTTGAACAGGTCATCGACCTTCAAGCGCACGCCGCTCACCTGCTCACCCATCTGGTACAGGCGCTGCGCATCCTGCAGGTGAATCAGCGCCAGACCCGAGTCGTATTCGTACATGCCGACCTCGAAGATGCCGACCACCTTGAACGAGCGCACGCGCGGCACCACGCCGGCCGGCGTCACCGTGCCCTGCGGCGCGATCAGCGTCAGCTTGTCGCCGGTGAACACGTGCAGCGAGCGCGCCAGATCGGCGCCGAGGACGACGCCGAACTCGCCCGGCTTGAGGTCGTCGAGGCTGCCGCTCTTGATCGTCTTGCGGAAATCGGCGACGCGGTCTTCCAGTTCGGGAACGATGCCGCGGATCAGCGCACCCTTGACCTCGCCGTCGACCGAGAACATCCCCTGCGACTGGACGAAGGGCGCCGTCGCCCGCACTTCCGGGTGTTTTTCGACACCGGCGGCGATCGCCTGCCAGTGGTCGAGCCCGCCGTCGATGCCGGTCACCTGGATGTGCGAGGCGACGCCGAGGATGCGCGTACGCAGTTCCTTCTGGAAGCCGTTCATCACCGAAAGGACGACGATCAGCGCGGCGACGCCGAGACCGATGCCGGCCATCGAAATCAGCGAAATGAAGGAAATGAAGTGGTTGCGACGCTTGGCGCGCGTGTAGCGCAGGCCGATCAGCAACTCGTAGGGCAATGACATGCGTATTCCTGCAACGCAACAAAACCGCTATGGTACACGCACCCGGAAAGCCCGGCCCAGCAACCTGTTGAGGAATTTTGCAATGATCGTCACCAATATCGAAACCGTCCCCGGCAAAACCATCGTCAAGCATCTTGGCCTGGTCAATGGCAGCACGGTGCGCTCCAAACACGTCGGCCGCGACCTGATGGCCGGCCTGAAGAACATCTTCGGCGGCGAACTGAAGGGCTACACCGAACTGCTCACCGAATCGCGCGAGGAGGCCATGCAACGCATGATCGACCAGGCCAAGGCGATCGGCGCCAACGCCGTGGTCAACGTGCGCTTCTCGACCTCGTCGGTCGCCGCCGGCGCCGCCGAACTGTTCGCCTACGGCACCGCCGTCGTCGTGGAATGACGCGATGTTCGACCTGATCCTATTCCTGGTCCTGCTGCTGCTCGGCTTCGTCTTCGGACAGATCGCCGAAAAGCGGCATTTCAAGTCGATCATCGAGCGCGAGAAGACGCTGCGCGACATCCTCGTCTTCTCCGAACGGCGCATCCCGGACGAAGAACGCCTGGAAGGCATCCTGGTCTGCGGCAGCGTCGTCGTCTCGGTCGATTTCTTCAAGCGCTTCGTCGCCAACCTGCGCAACCTGGTCGGCGGCCGCGTCAGTTCCTACGAATCGCTGCTCGAACGCGCCCGCCGCGAAGCCGTCCTGCGCATGAAGGAAGAAGCGCGACGCAAGGGGGCAAGCGGCATCTGGAACCTGCGCCTGGAAACCGCGTCGATCTACAAGGGAGCGGCGCAAAGCGTCGGCGCCGTCGAAGTCGTCGCCTACGGCACCGCCGTCCGGGAGCGCCGCTGAAGCATGGCCGACTATGAGAACCGCGAGGTACCGGAAGGCATCAACGTCAGCCCGATCCACCCGCTGAAGGACTTCGCGCTGCTCGTCGGCGGCATCAGCGCCGTCATCCTGATCGCCGTCGTCGCGCTGTCGCTGCTCGCCGGCCAGTTTGCCCGGCACATTCCGTTCGCCCAGGAACGGACGCTCGCCGCCAGCCTCGGCCGCTGGCTGCCGGCGGCGCCGGAAAAACCGGGCGAGCGCCAGCGCCGCGACTATCTGCAGGCGCTCGCCGACGGGCTGGCGGTGAACATGCAGTTGCCGCCGGAAATGACGCTGACCGTGCATTACGCCGACACCGACACGGTCAACGCGATGGCGACGCTGGGCGGCCACATCGTCGTCTTCCAGGGGCTGATCGACACCCTGCCCAGCGAGAACGCGCTGGCCATGGTGCTGGCCCATGAAATCGCCCACGTCCGGCACCGCGACCCGGTCGTCGCCATCGGTCGCGGCTTCGCCGTCGCGCTGGCGCTGGCCAGCTTCTCCGGCGTCGGCGACGGCGTCCTGCAGCAATGGCTGGGCGGCGTCGGCATGCTGCCCATCCTGTCGTTCAGCCGCGCCCAGGAAGAAGCCGCCGATGCCGCCGCGCTGCAGGCGGTACTGCAGCGTTACGGGCATGTCGGCGACGCCGCCGCCTTCTTCGAGCAAGTCGCCCGCCGGCAGTCGATGCCGTCCGGGCCGACGCTGCTGCAGACGCATCCGGACACCGAAAAACGCATCGCGGCAATCCGCGCCTTCGCCGCAGCACACGCCGCTCAGACGCCATCGGCAGCACGCCCCCTGCCCGCCTTCATGCGTGCGGAGTGAAGGAAGCCGGAAAACAAGCGCCGCCGCATACGCCCCGGACTGGCCAGCAGCCAGTCGAGCGCCGCATCGATCGCGGCGCGACGCAGCGCCGCAGCCTCGATCAGCGCCGCCGCGTAGATGCGGTCAAGCTGTTCGGGTGACGGCCGTGAGATTGGGGAATCGGACATGATTGACTCCAGGCGTGATGACGGTTCGAACTCTATTGTGCAAACCGACACCCGGAAACCGATGAAATCGCAGATTGCTTTTGCATTATTTGCAAAAGCAGTTCATGCCGACCATACTTGTCGGCATGCAGCTCAATCTTGACGATGCCGACCTGTTCATCCGCGTTGCCGAACTCGGCACGCTGTCAGCCGCGGCGCGCGAACGCAACGAGCCGGTCAGCCAGGTATCGCGGGCGATTGCCCGCATCGAATCGGCACTTGGCGTGCGCCTGCTGCACCGGACGACGCACGGCCTCTCGCTGACTGACGAGGGCGACAGTTTCCTCGAACACGCGCGCCGCATGCTCGACATCGCAGCCGAGATGGAAGGCCAGTTCACCGGTCGCCTGGCCGGACCGAGCGGCCTGGTACGCATCAGCGTCAGCCCGATTCTCGCCCAGCTGGTCATCGTCCCCGCGCTGCCCGGGCTTTACCGGCGCCACCCCGGCCTGCAGGTCGACATCCTGGCCGACGACCGTGTCACCGACCTCGCCCGCGACGGCATTGACCTCGCCATCCGCGCCGGCGTCGACAACGCGGAAAGCCTGGTCGTCCGCCAGCTCGGCGAACACGGACGCAGCCTCTACGCGGCCCCGGCCTATCTGGCAGCTTTCGGCACACCGGCAACACCCGCCGATCTCGCCGGACATCGCCTGATCGCCAACAGCGCCAGCCAGTCACTCAACCGCTGGCCCTTCCGTGCCTTTGCGCCGAGCCCGACGCCCTGGGACAGCAAGGCCGGCCACTGGCTCAAGCCGAGCCGCGAGCGAACGCCCGGCGCCGCTGGCGGAATCCTGCAGGTCAAGGGACACACCCGGGCCGACAGCACCGCGATCGTCCTCGAACTGGCCCTGGCCGGCATCGGCATCGCCCGCCTCAACGAGCTGCTGGTCTCGCCACTGGTACGCGCTGACCGCCTCCGTCCAGTTCTGGAGGAATACACGGAACGCGAACGCCTCCCCGTCTACGCGGTGATGCTGCAGGAACGCCACCGCCTGCCCAAGGTCCGCGCCTGCGTCGATTTCTGGCTGGAGTACTTTGCCGCGCTGCGCTCGCACCGCGACCACGAGACAAACGCCGTCCCGCTGCTTACTGTGAACACGCCCTAGGCAGCCAGCGCCGCGTCGATCAACCGGCGGGCGATGCTCACCGGGTCCGGCAAGGCCGGCAGCGCGTCCGGCGCGAACCAGGCGGCGTCCTCGATCTCGTCCGGCTGGGGAACGATGTCGCCGCCTGCGTAATCGGCGAAGAAGGCGATCATCAGCGAGTTCGGGAAAGGCCACGGCTGGCTGGCGAAGTAGCGCAGGCTGGCGATCTCGACGCCGACCTCCTCGCGCACCTCACGCGCCGCGCATTGCTCAAGGGTTTCGCCCGGTTCGACGAAGCCGGCCAGCGCGCTGTAGACGCCATCCTTGAAGTGCGGGCTGCGCGCCAGCAGCAGGCGCTCGCCGTCGCGCACCAGGACCATCACCGCCGGCGACAGCCGGGGATAGACGACCAGCCCACAAGCCGGGCAACGCATCGCGAACTCCCCGCCGAGGCGCGCGGTCGGCGTGCCGCAACTGCCGCAATGACGGTGGTTGGCCTGCCAGTCGAGGAGTTGCGTCGCCCGCCCGGCGAAGGCGAACACCTCCATCCCGGCCAGGCCGTGCAGCGCCCGCAGGGAAACCGGTTCGCCGCCGGCGAGCGCCGGCCAGTCGGCGACATCGAGCGCCCGACAGGGCCGGCCGGCGATTTCGCCGACCGCCAGCCCGCTGGCCGGCAGACCGAAATCCGCCGCCGTACCGAAAGGAAAAGGCCAGTCGCCGGGCACGGTGAACAAACGGTGCTGGCAACGCAGTATCCAGTAAACGGCCTCGTTCATCGCTCGACTCCGGGGAAAAAGGGCTGGCAGTTTAACGCGCCGGCGCTCAAGCCGCCGCTTTCGGCGCCGGCTTGCGGAAACGCCGCCAGAGCAGGCGGGCCAGCCCGCCGACCAGCAAGAAGGCGATGCTCCACGGAATGAGGTAGGCAATCGCCGTGATCGCGCCCGACATGCCGCGCGCCAGGTTATCGACAAACTCGTCCAGCGCGTCGCGCACCGGCCGCCAAGACGACCTTGCACCAGTCGCCGTAATCGACAGGCGCAGCACCTCGGTATTCACGCGTTGCAGGTCGTGGGCGCGGGCGCCGCTGATTTCCTCGATTTGTGCCTGCGTCTGGGCCAGTTCCCGGTTCACCGTGATCATCGCGTCGATATCGCCGCTCGCCTTGTTGCGCAGGGCTTCGAGCTTGCCGCGATAGTCGTTCAACATGGCCAGCTTCTTGGCCGAATCTTCAAGCGGACCGGCCAGGTCCTCCGCCGTCGTCGACTGGCTGGCGACCCTGCCCTGGGCGCTCAGGGCGCTCATCAGTTGCCGGATGCCGGCCGGCTTGGCGCGCAGGGTGATCTGCGCATAACTGCCCCGCCCCTTGCCGATGCGCGATTCGAGGATGACGCATTGCTCGGCCGCCGCGGCCAGGCAGGCGGCTTCGGCCTGCTGGTGCACTGCGGCGACGCGTTCCTCAGCCACCTCAAGTTTGATGGTGTGCTCGTAGGCCATGTAGCGACGCGGACTGTCGGCGGCTGCCGCTACGCTTTGCTCAGCAGGGGCGCGCTCGACTGACGCCTGGCTATCGGCTTCGTGCTTGCTGCCGCAGCCGGCGAGGATGAAGAAAGCGAAAACGATCGGCAGCGAACGCAGCGCGTGCTCCCGGAAAAACACGGTCAATGCGGTAGGGGATGTCATGGGATTCCAGCAAATGTTTGCGGCAACGCGACTGCGCCACCCGGCACTCTGCGATGCGGATTATGCCGTTTGAAAACCCCGAAAGGAAACGACAGCGGCTGCCATGCCGCACTCCCCGGAGCGAGGCGCAGCGCCTAGTCGAGGACGAAGACCATGCCGAGCACGCCGAACGACAAGGTCTGGTCGCCCGCCGTGGTGTAGGAAGCAACGCCCAGGCTATGGTAATTGGAAGCGAAGGCCACCAGCGTACCGACGCCGAGTACGGCGTTGAGTTGGCTGCGCTCGGCGAGCGCCGCCTTGATCTTTTCGCGATGCCGATCGGCCGACGGGTTGAGCAACAGGGCGGCGCCCAGCAGTGCGGCACCGAAGACGGCACCGGTCAGGAAAGGACGGCTCATGGAGAACTCCGCAGGAGGGTGAAACGTGGTCGAGGAAAGGACGCAGTCCGGCGTCCCCTGCTTCAGCTCGCGGCCCGCGTATGCATGGCGATGCGGGCAACCCAGGCGACCGCCAGCAGGTTGGCCGCCATCGCAATGTAGCCCACCAGCCGGTAGCCGCTCAAGTGGCCCGCCGCGTCGACCTCGATCAGAGCGCCGCCGAGGGTCGTCGCCAAGCCCATCGCCAATGCCTGCACGGTGCCGTTGAGCGACATGAAGGTACCGCGCAGGCGCGGCTGGGCAGCCGAGGTGACGATCGCCATGGCGGGAATCATGCGCCCCGAGATCAGCACGAAGAAGCAGGTCGAACAGAGCAGCCAGCCCCACAGCGGCAGGTGCCCGGCGTGGGTGACGAGCAGCAGCGGCAACAGCGCTGCCAGCGCCAGCCAGCGATAGACCGTCACCTTGCCGCGGCGGTCGGCCCAGCGGCCGATGGCGCGGGCGCTGAAGAAAGTGGCGGCGCCACCGACCAGGTAAACGAGGGGAATCTCGGACTGGGCGATGCCGACGTTGCCGACCGCCTGGATCGTGATGTAGGGAATCACCATGAACCCGGAAAAGATGACCAGCGCCGAAAACAGCAGGGCGCGTCTATGGTTGCCTTCCTTCATCACCTCGCCGGCCGCCGCCAGCGGATGCGCCGGCGCGCCGAGATGGCCATGCAGTTCCGGCAGGCAGCGTCGGCCGACGGCGATGCAGACGGCGGCGATCGCCGCCACTAGCACGAAGGGCGCGTGCCAGCCGAGGTGGTTGGCCAGCCACAGCGACAGCGGCACGCCGGCGATGGTCGAGATCGAGAAGGCGCTGGCGACGACGCCGGTCGCCTGGGCCCGGCGGGAAAAGGGAACGGCGTCGCCGATCATCGTCTGCACCAGCGCCCCGAGCAGGCCGCCGAAGGTCCCGGCCAACCCGCGCGCCACGAGCAGCGTGGCGTAACCCGGCGCCAGCGCGCAGGCCAGTGTCGCCAGCCCGAACAGGGCGACGACGACGAGCAGCAGGCGTTTGCGTTCGAAACGGTCGACGAAGGTGGCGCCGAGCAGGCCGGCGGCCGCCGCGCTGAAACTGTAGGATGCGACCAGGAAACCGAATTCGCCCGCGTTGATGGCGAAAGCCCGCATCAGGATCGGCCCGAGCGGCATCATGATCATGAAATCGAGGATATGGCCGAACTGGATGGCGGCCAGGACCAGCAGGAGCAGGCGTTCGTTGCGCGGAGTCAGTTCAGTCGTCATCGGCGGGCAGGATTGCGGGGGACGCCAAGGATACGCGGCGCGGCGGCGGACCGGTAGTGCGGGATTGTCACCGGAAGCGAGGGGCGATTACCATGCGGCCATGCATTTCGCCCTCCTCTTCCTGATCCTGGCGGCACTCGCCGCTACCCTGTTCCCTGACTGGGGCTGGCCGGCGGTGCTCGGCAGCGCCTTCGCCGTCGTCGTCGCCCTGCGCCTCCTGCTGATGCTCGTCGGCCGCCGCAGCAAATCGGCCGACGACGCCGCGAACTGAGCCGGCCGGCCGCCGCGCGGTGGTAAACTCGCGGCTTCCCCTGCCCCGAGTTTCGCCGTGCGCCTCACCCTGCTCGTCCCCGAACTGATCTGGCCCGAACCGGGCGACACGCAAACCCTCGCCGACCTCAGCACCCCGGCCTTCGCCTGGCTCGACGGGCACGCCGCCTTCCGCCGCGGCGAGCCGCTGGCCGTTGAATCCGCCCTGCTCGAACAGTTCGGCATCGCCAACGCCGGCAGCGCCGCCTTCCGCCGCCTCGGCGAAACCGACGCCAACCTGGAAGACGGCCACTGGCTGTGCGCCGACCCGGTGCACCTGCGTTTTCACCACGAACGCATCGTCCTCGCCGACGCCGGCGCTTTCGACATCGACGCCGCCGAAGCACTGGCGCTGGTCGGCGCGCTCAACGCCGAGTTCGCCGAGATCGGCGTCTTCCACGCGGCGACGCCGCGGCGCTGGTACCTGCGCCTGCATGCCGCAGTCGATCACGTTGCCGCGCCGCTCTCCGCCGTCGCCGGCCGGCGCATGGACAGCGACCTGAGCGACAAGACCTCGCCGCTGCACCGCTGGCTGAACGAGGTGCAGATGTTCCTCCACCTGCACCCGGTCAACGCCGCGCGCGCCGCCGCCGGCAAGCCGGCGATCAACAGCCTCTGGCTGTGGGGCAACGGCCCGGCGGTGACGCCGACCGGCAGCCCGGACGCGCTCTTCGCCGACGACCCGCTGGCGCGCGGCCTCGCCCGCGCCGCCAACGTTGCCGTGCAGGCGCTGCCGGCCAACGCCGACGCCGTCCTCGACAGCGGCGCGCAACGGCCGCTGGTCGTCGTCGACACGCTGCTGCCGACCGTCCTCTACGAAGACCCGGACGGCTGGCGACGCGCCTGCGAACGCTTCGACGCCGACTGGCTGGCGCCGATCCAGAAGCGTCTCGGCAAGACCGTCAGGGAGCTCGTCGTCGTCGCGCCGACCATCTACGGCCGCCTGCAATGGACGCTCGCCGCTGGCGAGCGCTGGAAGTTCTGGAAATCCGGCCGCAGCCCGCAACAAGTCGCCCTGGCGCTGGCCGGGCCGCAAGGAAAAGCATCTTGACCCGTATCGTCACCCGCAGCGCGCCGCCGCGCACCGTCTGGCAACTTGAACAGCAAGGCCTGCATCCCCTGCTCGCCCGGCTCTACGCCGCGCGCGGCGTCACCGACAAGGCCGAACTCGATTACGAACTCAAATCGCTGCTGCCGCCGGCCGCGCTGACCCACGCGACCGACGCCGCCAGCCTGCTCGCCGACGCCATCGAGGCCGAGGCAAAGCTGCTGATCATCGGCGACTACGACTGCGACGGCGCCACCGCCACCGCGGTCGGCATGCGCGCGCTGAAGGCGCTCGGCGCCGACGTCGATTTCCTGCTGCCCGACCGCTTCAAGCTCGGCTACGGACTGTCGCCGGAGATTGTCGACGTCGCCGCCCAGCAATCGCCCGACCTGATCATCACCGTCGACAACGGCATCGCCAGCCTCGAAGGCGTCGCCCGCGCCCAGCAGCACGGCATCGCCACGCTGATCACCGACCATCACCTGCCGGCGGAAACCCTTCCCGCCGCCGACTGCATCGTCAATCCCAACCAGCCCGGCTGCGACTTCCCGTCGAAGTGCATCGCCGGCGTCGGCGTGATGTTCTACGTGATGCTGGCGTTGCGCGCCGAACTGCGCCAGCGCGCTTACTTCACCGAGCGCCCCGAGCCCAACTTTGCCGACCTGCTCGATCTGGTCGCGCTGGGGACCGTCGCCGACGTCGTCAAGCTCGACCGCAACAACCGCATCCTGGTCAGCCAGGGTTTGAAGCGCATGCGCGCCGGCCGCCTGCAACCGGGCATCGCGGCGCTGTTCAAGGCCGCCGGGCGCGATCCGCGCAAGGCCACCGCCTTCGACCTCGGCTTCCTGATCGGGCCGCGCCTGAACGCCGCCGGCCGGCTCGCCGACATGCGCCTGGGCGTCGAATGCCTGCTCACCGACGACCCGGCGCGGGCGCTCAACATCGCCCAGGAACTCGACAACCTGAACCGCGAACGCCGCGAAATCGAGTCCGGCATGCAGGAACAGGCGCTGGCGCTGCTGGAAACGATGGATATTGAAGCCGCCGCCCCCGGCGTCGCCCTCTTCGATCCGGACTGGCACGAAGGCGTCGTCGGCATCCTCGCCTCGCGCATCAAGGACAAGCTGCACCGGCCGGTGTTCGCCTTCGCGCAAAGCGAGGGCGGCATCGTCAAGGGCTCCGGCCGCTCGATCCCCGGCCTGCACCTGCGCGACGCCCTCGACCTCGTCGCCAAGCGCGCCCCCGGCCTGCTCGTCCGCTTCGGCGGCCACGCGATGGCGGCCGGCGCCACCATCAAAGCCGGCGATTTCGAGCGCTTCCAGGCGCTCTTCGCCGAAGTCGCCGGCGAACTCCTCACCCCGTCCGACCTCACCCGCACGCTAGAAACCGACGGCCCGCTCGAAGGCGGCTACATCAGCCTGGAAACCGCCAAGCTGCTGGAAAACGAAATCTGGGGCCAGGGCTTCCCGGCGCCGCTGTTCGTCGATGAGTTCGAAGTCGAGCAACAGCGCGTGCTCAAGGAAAAGCACCTGAAACTGCGCCTGCGCAAGGGCAACAGCCGGATCGAGGCAATCCAGTTCAACTTCGCCAGCCAGCCCGGCCACAGCACCCGCGCCGCCTACCGGCTGTCGGTCAACGAATACATGGGCGTCGAGAATCCGCAGTTGATGATTGAGTATCTGGAGTAGGACCGCCCCTACCCCGCCTCGCCGGCCAGCAGCACGCTTTCCGCCACGCGCAGCGCTTCGGCGGCGAGCGGGACGCCACAGTAGACGGCGGCCTGCAGCAGGACTTCGCGGATTTCCTCGATGCTGGCGCCGTTGTTGCGGGCGCCGCGCAGGTGGCCGGCCAGTTCGTGGCTGCGGCCTTGCGCGGTGAGGAAAGCCAGGGTGACCAGGCTACGGCTTTTCAGGTCCAGCCCCGGCCGGCTCCAGATACTGCCCCAGGCGCTGCGGGTGATGAACTCCTGCAGCGGGGCGGCGAAGTCGCTGACTTCGCCAAGCGCCCGATCGACATGGGCGGCGCCCATCACCTGGCGGCGAATGGCGAGACCGCGCCGATAGTCCGGATCGATCATGCCGCAGCCTCCTCCGGCGCCAGTTCGGACACTCCCGGTGCGACGGCGAACGGACAGGCCGTTTTGTCGCGCACCTCGGCCAGCGTCGCGCCAGGCTGCAGTTCGAGCAGGGTCAAACCGGCGTCGCCGACGGCGAACACGGCGAGGTCGGTGATGATCATGCTGACGACACCGCGCCCGGTCAGCGGCAGCGTGCATTCCGGCAGGATCTTCGGCGAACCGTCCTTGGCGCAGTGCTCCATCAGCACGATCACGCGGCCGACGCCGGACACCAGGTCCATGGCGCCGCCCGGTCCCTTGACCATCTTGCCCGGCACCATCCAGTTGGCGAGGTCGCCGTACTGCGAAACTTCGAGCGCGCCGAGGATCGAGAGGTCGATATGGCCGCCGCGGATCATCGCGAAGGAGTCGGCGCTGGAAAAGAAGCTGCTGCCCGGCAGGCTGCTGATGGTCTGCTTGCCGGCGTTGATCAGGTCGGCATCGATGGCGTCGGGCGGCGGAAAGGGGCCGATGCCGAGCAGGCCGTTCTCCGATTGCAGGGTGACGCGCATGCCGGCCGGGATGTGGTTGGCAACCAGGGTCGGAATGCCGATGCCGAGATTGACGTAGTAGCCGTCGCGCAGTTCGCGCGCCGCCCGCCGTGCCATCGCGTCGCGTACCGGGTCGGCGCGTACCGGCGAGGCAGCACCGGCGACGGTGCGGAACTCGATGCGCTTCTCGTAGCGCTCGCCCTGGACGATGCGGTCGACGTAGATGCCGGGCGTGTGGATGTGGTCGGGATCGAGTTCGCCGGGTTCAACCAGTTCCTCGACCTCGGCGACGGTCAGGCGGCCGCAGGTGGCGATCATCGGGTTGAAGTTGCGCGCCGTCTTGCGAAAGACCAGGTTGCCGTCGCGGTCGCCCTTCCATGCCTTGACGATGGCGACATCGGCGCGGATCGCCGGTTCCAGTACGTATTCGCGGCCGTCGAAGCGGCGCGTCTCCTTGCCTTCGGCGAGCAGCGTGCCGGCCGCCGTCCGGGTGTAGAAGCCGGGGATGCCGGCGCCACCGGCGCGCAGGCGCTCGGCCAGCGTGCCTTGCGGCACCAGTTCGAGGTCCAGCTCGCCGGCCAGCACCTGGCGTTCGAATTCCTTGTTCTCGCCGACATACGAGGCGATCACCTTCTTCACCTGCCGCGTCTTCAACAGCGGCCCCATGCCGAAGTCGTCGACGCCGGCGTTGTTGCCGACGATGGTCAGGTTGCGGGTCCCCGATTCGCGCAGCGCGCCGATCAGGTTCTCCGGGATGCCGCACAGGCCGAAACCGCCGGCGGCCAGGGTCATGCCGTCGAACAGCAGCCCGTCGAGGGCGGCGGCGGCATTTTCATAGACTTTGCTCATTGCGTTGCTGCTCCGAAATCGTCGAAAAAGCCCCGGGGGCGGCCATCACCCGCCCCCGGGGCAGCGCCGCTTAGTCGGCGCGTTCCGGCACCGGCAGGTGCATCCATTCCTTGTAGAAGGCTTCGATATCCGGCTCGAAGTCATGGATCACCGGGTACCACGGGGTCGGGGCCTCGACGTCGTGCATGGCGCCGCATTGCGGGCAGTAGTACTCGCGGTACACCTGCCACTCGGTGTCCGGGGCCATCAGCTTGGGATAGACCTCGGTCATCGCCTCTTCGGTGCGGCGCACGTAGACCAGGGCGTTGAGCTTCCAGTTTTCGCGGTAGTCGCCGAAGACGTGGCCGCAGTCGCACTGGGTCACCCACTTCTTGGTCTGGACCTGCTGCACGATGTAGAGATGCGGGCCGAGCGGCAGGATGATGCGGTCCGGGAAATCGACCTTGGCCTGCAGCGCCGCCAGGTATTGCTCGAAGCGACCGTGGTCCTTGGGCATCGACAGCATGCGGAAGGTGGTTTCCCAGTCCAGCGTGCCCTCGACGAGGTGGGCGACCTGTTCGTTGGTGTATGTAGACATTTCTGACTCCTTGATACGGTGATTACTCTTCGACCTGGACGACGGTAGTGACGTCCGGCAGCAGCGACAGGTCCATGCGGTGCTTGGAACCGTAGGTAGGCACGTCCAGCTCGTCCTCGAGCAGTTGCCAGTCGGCCGGCAGATGCCAGAAGTCCTTGAACTGCTTGGTGAACTTCTCGGACAGCGCGAAGCTGGTGGCGAACATGTGCTTGACCTGGGTCGAGGCGTGCTTGTTGAGGATGCGCTCGCGTTCCGCCTTCATCCATTCGCGGGTCGGCAGCGCGCGGGCCAGGCGTTCCTTGCGGATCTGGGTACGGCGTTCGGCGGTCTTGGCGACATCGACGGTGAACACGCCGTTGTCTTCGCTGAACACCGCGCCATAGACCTTCTGGGCGTATTCCGGGAGCAGGAACTTCTGGTTGAGATCGGCCTCGATCGCCTTCGGCTCGCGGTCGATCGGATCGCCGAAGCCGGGGCCGCCGCGCAGGTAGTTGAGGTAGAGGTCGTGGTTGGCGTAGCAGTCCTCGGTGGTGATGCACTGCTTGTCGCGCTTGACCGTGGCGGTGGCGTCGAGGTGGCGCTCGTAGTCCGGGTTGGACGGGTCGAGGTCGGCGCCCAGCGGCAGCGAATCGCCGATGGCGATGCGGTTTTCCAGCCCGGTCTTGTGCGCTTCGAAACGGTAGCCGGTGGCCGACGGGTAACCGCCCATCATGCCCCAGTCGCTGTTCATGAAGCCGTTGCCCATGAAGAACATCGTCCAGTCCTGGGCGTTCCACACCATGCGCAGCGTCTCGAAGCCGCAGCCGCCGCGATACTTGCCGTAGCCGCCGGAGTTGGCCTTGACGTTGCGGCCGAGGTAGAGAAGCGGCTCGGCCATTTCCCAGATCTCGATGTCGCCCATGTCGCCTTCCGGGTTCCAGATGGCGGCGGCGTGGTTCAGGCCGTCCTTGACGGCGCAGGCGCCGGTCCCGCAGCTCGAAGCCTCGAAGCTGTTCACCGCGTGGATTTCGCCGTCCTGGTTGATGCCGCCGCCCTGCAGCCAGTTCGAGGTGTTGGCGTTGCCGGCATTGACCTCTTCCAGGTAACCCCGGCTGAAGTAGGACTGGCTCAAACCGCGCCACAGCGCCGCCCAGCCGGAGACCAGGAAGTGCCAGGCATAGGCGTGGCCGGTGCGGCGGTCGTCCGGGTTGCACCAGGTGCCCTTGGGCAGGCGGAACTCGGTGGCGTAGTAGGCGCCGTCGTTGATGCGCTGGGTCGGGACCAGGGTCTGGCACATCATCACCCAGATGCCGGAGGTGAAGGCGACCTGGTGGGCGTTGAAGGTATGCCAGCCCCAGCGGCTGGCGCCCTCGAAGTCGAGGCGCCACTTGCCGTCTGGCTTGATCGTCATCTCGCACGGCGAGTGCATGATCGAGTCGAGCTTGGCGAAGGCGTTGGAGACCTGTACGTCGTCGTGCTTGTACGGCACATCGACGAACGAGACCTTGCGGTACTTGCCGGGCAGGGTCATCGCCTTGATCCGGCTCATCAGGCCGCGGCGGCCTTCCTCGATGACTTCGAAGGCGAACTTCTCGTAGGCCTCGATGCCGTCGGCGCGGATCACTTCCTCGACCAGTTCGCGGATCATGTGGCAGCCGGCGATGCGGGTCTTCTCGTCGAGAATCCAGTACTTCGGCGTGCGTACCGAGCGTTGCGATTCGTGCAGCCAGTCGCGCAGCGGCTCGTCGTTGATGCCGGTCTTGCGGCAGGTGATCATGTAGCCGTCGCCGAAGCGCTGGGTCTGGCCGGTGGACATCGAACCCGGCGTCACCGAGCCGGTGTCGATGACGTGGGTGACGCCGCCGACCCAGCCGATCAGCTTGCCGTCCCAGAAGATCGGCACGATGGTGGCGATGTCGCAGGGGTGAACGTTGCCGATGGCGCAGTCGTTGGTCGTGAACATGTCGCCCGGGTTGATGCCGGGGTTGGCTTCCCAGTTGTTCTCGATCATGTACTTGATCGCTGCGCCCATGGTGCCGACGTGGATGATGATCCCGGTCGAGGTCAGCACGCAGTCGCCGGCCGCGTTGTAGAGCGTGAAGCAGAGTTCGCCTTCCTGCTCGACGATGGGGCTGGCAGCGATCTTCTTGGCGGTTTCGCGGGCATGCACCAGCCCGCCGCGCAGCTTGGAGAACAGCTTTTCATAGCCGATCGGGTCGCTGTCGCGGAATTCCAGCTTTTCCAGGCCGTTGTAGCAGCCACTGGCCTTGGTCCGCGCGATGATGCCGTCGCGGTACTGCTTGAGGGTCTGGCCGTTCTGCAGCAGGTCGGCGAAACCGATTTCCTTTTTGCTCATCATGTTCATGGTGGGTCTCCTTATTTCACTTCCTTGAGGTGGAACAGCCGATGCTTGTCCACCGTGGTCTCGAAACCGTCCGGCACGACGAAGGTGGTGGCGTCGGATTCGATGATCGCGGGGCCGACGATGTGGTTGCCGGCCTTCAGGCTTTCCATCTTCCACAGCGCGGCGTCGACCCAGCGCTTGTGGCGGTAGAAGGGGCGCGTGCCGAGGTAGGCTTCCTTGGGCGGCGTCGGGCCGGCGTCCGGGTCTTCCGGCAGCACCGGTTTTTGCGTGACGACCATGCCGCGCAGGATGGCGCCGGTGATCGAGAAGCCGAGTTCCGGCGAGCGCGCGCTGTTGGCGTAAACCCGGCCGTAGGTGGTCTCGAAGGCATCGACGATCTGGTCCCAGTCGGCGGCGGTGGCGGCGCTGGTCACCGGCGAGACGATTTCCAGGTCGTTCAACTGGCCCATGTACTGCATCTTGTAGCCGGGGATCAGGATGACGTCCGCGGGCTTGTAGCCGTTCAACACGAACTCGTCGATGACCTTGACCGCCAGTTCGCCCCAGGCTTCCTGCAGCGTCCGGCAGGCGGCCGCCTTGGTTTCGGGGGCGGCGAGCTGGGCGACGCCGAGGTCGACCGACTTGTCGTAGCGGTACTCGAAGTCGGCGCAGGCGCAGCCGAAAGCCGAGAAGCCGGCGGCCCAGGCGGGGACCACGACGTCCTTGAAGCCGACGCCCTCGGTGTAGCCGTAGGTATGCACCGGGCCGGCGCCGCCGTAGGAGAAGCAGGTGAACTCGGCCGGGTTGTAGCCCTTGGCGCTGATGTTGGCGCGCAGGTATTCGGACAGGGTCAGGTCGAGCAGTTCGATGACGCCGGCCGCCGCGTCTTCGACCGACAGGCCGAGTGGGTCGGCGATCTGCGCCTTGATGTGGTCGCGGGCGCGCTGCACGTCGAGCTTGATCGCGCCGCCCAGGAAGTTGTCCGGGTTCAGGTAGCCGAGCACGACGTGGCAGTCGGAAACCGACACGGTATCCAGCCCGCTTTCCGGCCAGCAGGTACCGACGCGGTAGCCGGCGGAGTCGGGGCCGAGCTTGATCGACTTGCTGTACGGATCGAGGCGGACGAAGCTGCCGGCACCGGCGCCGACCGAATCCATGGCAACCAGCGGCAGCGACAGCACCAGGCGGGCCATGTCGGGGTCGGACTTGATCGCGAAGTTGCCCTTGGTGATCAGCGCCACGTCGAAGCTGGTGCCGCCGATGTCGGAACAGGCGATGTTCTCGTCGCCGAGCGCCTCGCCCAGCAGCTTGGAGCCGATGACGCCGCCGATCGGGCCGGAGACGATGGTGCGCGCCAGTTCCTTGGCCTTCCAGCTGATCGTCCCACCGTGCGTGGCCATCACCCGCAGGTCGAACTTGGCGCCGTGCTTCTTGAAGCGGTCGCTGACCTTCTTCAGCGTCTGGCGCGACGGTTCGGCGCCGTAGGCTTCGAGGATGGTGGTGTTCATCCGGTGGCTTTCCTTGCGCGACGGGTAGTAATCGACCGAGGCAAAGACCGGGATATCGACCTTGAGCTTCTGCAGTTCGTCCCTCGCCACGTCGCGGGCGCGCTGCTCGCTGCTTTCGTTCTTGTGCGACTGGAGCAGGCAGATGACGATCGCTTGCGAGCCGGCTTCGACAAGTTCGCGGACGGCCTGGCGCACTTCGTCCTCGCGCAGCGGAATGACCACCTTGCCCTGCACGTCGGTGCGCTCGGTGACACCGCGGGTGCGCGAAACCGGCACCAGCGGCTCGTCGTAACGGTGGGTGTTGAGGTGGATGCGATCTTCCAGCGCGTAGCCGAGGTAGCTCTGCAGGGCGCGGCCCATCGAGTGAATCTGCTCGAAACCCTTGTTGCAGATCAGGCCGACGTCGAGCCCCTTGCGCATCAGGATGCGGTTCAACATCGCGGTACCGGAATAGACGCAGGTCGCCAGTTCCGGATAGACGTCGTCGACGCTGCGGTTCCAGTGCGCCAGCGCGTCCTGCGACGAGTTGAAGATGGCGAGCGACTCGTCGCCCGGGTTGCTTTGCGCCTTGCCGACGACGAAACGGCCGTCGGCACGGACAAAGAAGGTGTCGGTCATCGTGCCGCCGGCATCGATTCCCATCACCTGGACGGTGGATTGTTGTTGCATGTTGCCTCCTGTATTTGGTGTGTGCATGGGGGGCTTCCCCACGCCAGCTTCTTGGCAAGGGCCGGGCCAGGCCCTGCACACGGCCGTCCGCCAGGCGAAAATCCGTTTGCGAATCAGTGGCTTGAAAGCACCGACCGGATGCCGCCCAGGCCCCCGCGCCAACTGTCCGCCACTGTCCGTTTTCACGACGAACGGACGCCGGTGTCCGGAATCCGGACACTTTTCCGGCCCCGTGCTGCGCCGCACAAGCCATTGATCCATAAGGAATTTATTGACACATCCCGACAAGCCGACTAGGGTTACGCAATGGTTTATCGCTTCACCTAATCAAAAACCAACAGCCAACGAGATCGACGCCCCATGCCCTTTTCCCAATGCGGCTCACTGGTTCCCCGGATTGGCGACGAGAACGTCGTCGCCACCGCCTGGGAACGTTTCCTGCAGGATCGGCCGTGGTCCGGCGGCGGCGTGCGCAACGTGGTTCTCGATTCCTGGCAGCGCTGCCGCTCGGAAGCCGTCGACCCGGCGCTGCGCAGCGCGCCGGGCGCGGCCAGCGAACGCCTGCGCCAGTTGCAGTGGCAGAACCGCGACCTGTGCGCGGCGGCCCGCCCGGTGCTCGACGGCCTGCGCGACATCCTGCGCGAATGCGGCACCCTGATCATGCTGTGCGACCAGAGCGGCACCATCATCGACCTCAACGGCGAAACCCGGGCCCGTAGCGCCGGCGAGGACATCAACCTGGCAACCGGCGGTTGCTGGAGCGAATCGGTGATCGGCACCAACGCCATCGGCACCGCGATCGCCACCGCCGCCCCGGTGCAGATCTACGCCAGCGAGCACTTCTGCATGGACGTCAAGCGCTGGACCTGCGCCGCGGCGCCCATCCTCGACCCGCTGGCGCGCACCCTGCTCGGCGTGGTCGACGTCTCCGGCGTCAAGGAAAGTTTCCACGGCCACACCCTGGCCCTGGTGATAGCCGCCGCCAAGCAGATCGAGGGCGAACTGGCGCGCCACGACGGCCTGCTGCACGGCCGCCTGCTGGCCCGGGCGATCGACGATTTTTCCCGCTACGCGAGCGACTGCGTCGTCCTCTTCGATCACCGCGGCCGGGTGGTGAAGACCACCGGCAGCGTGCAGGGCGCCCGCGAACAGCACGGCGTCCGGCTGCCCTTCGAGATCGGCGGCCAGGTGCCGGGGCTGAACCTGGCGCAGCCGGAACTCGACCGCCGCCAGCAGCGCCCCGACTGGCTGCGCCCGGAATGGCAGCGCCTGATCCGCGACGAGGACGGCGAACTCGGCACCCTGCTGGTGATCCCGCTCGGCGCCGCGCGCCGGTCGACGGCACCGAGCAGCGTAAAACCGGCGGCGGCACCGGAGGAAACCGATCCCTTCGCCGAAATCATCGGCAGCAGCGAGAGCCTGCGCATGGCCAAGAGCCGCGCCCGGCGCATTGCCCCGCTCGACCTGCCGGTGCTGCTGCTCGGCGAGACCGGCGCCGGCAAGGAATTGTTCGCCCGCGCCGTGCATCGCTCGGGCAGCCGCCCGGACGGCCCCTTCGTCGCCGTCAATTGCGGCGCCCTGACCCGCGAACTGCTGGCCAGCGAGCTGTTCGGCTACACCGAGGGCGCCTTCACCGGCGCGCGCAAGGGCGGACTGCCCGGCAAGTTCGAGCAGGCCGACGGCGGCACGCTGTTCCTCGACGAAATCGGCGAAATGCCGCTCGACATGCAACCGCACCTGCTGCGCGTGCTGCAGGACGGCATCGTCGTCCGCCTCGGCGACACCCGCGAGCGCAAGGTTGCGCTGCGCATCGTCGCCGCCACCAACCGCGACCTGCTGGCCGAAGTCGAGGCCGGGCGCTTCCGCGAGGACCTCTTCCACCGCCTCTGCGTGGTCAGCCTGAAACTGCCCGCCCTGCGCGAACGTCCGGGCGACATCGAGGCGGTGATCTCCCATCTCAACGAACGCCTGGCCGGCAAGTACGGTTGCCCGCCGAAACAGCTTTCGCCGGGCGCCCGCGAAGCCCTGTTGCGCTACCGCTGGCCGGGCAACATCCGCGAACTGCAGAACGTCTTCGAAGCGATGTTCGCCCTGAGCGAGGGCGAAGCCATCGACGACAGCCTGCTGCCGCCGCACATCGCCGCCGACATGCTGGCCGCGCCGCCCGCCGTCGCCTCGCCCGGGCGGCTGGAGGATCTCGAGCAGGAGGCAATCCGGCTCGCCATCAGCCGCGCCAACGGCAACCTCTCGCGCGCCGCGCGCGCCCTGGGCATCGCCCGCAGCACGCTGTACGTCAAGCTGGCGGCGATCAAGGACGGCGCCGCCGCCCGTTGAGGCACCCTGTCGGCAGCTGGCGGCGCCCACGCGCGCCGCCTTCATCCTGCCGTAACACGCCACCGGCAAGCTGTTCTGGCAACGAGACCTTTCCCGCGAGGTTGTGATGACAGAAATGCTGTTCTGCTACTGCTGCCGTGTGCATCATGCCAAGAACGAGATGCGCCTGTTCCGGACCCGTCACGGCTACCGCTGGCGTTGCCTGCGCAGCATCGAAGCCGCCCGCCGCGACCACGGCGAACGCGACGCCTTCGGTCGGCAACAGACGGCGCTCAACCGCGAAACCGCCCGGCGCGCTGCGGAACACAACTGGCGCCTGCGACAACTTGCCGAGTCCTGACCTGGTCGCCGGCGACCTCGCCGGAATCCGCATCGCGCCCCTGGATACCGACTGTCCAGCGCAACTCGACGCCAGCATCGCGCTGCTCGTCGATGCCTTCGGCGATCCGCTGCGTTACGGAGCCGAACGCCTGCGACTGGAACTGCAGACGGCAGACCCGGTGTTCTACCGCAAGTTCTTCGTCGCCGAAGCGGACGGACAAGTGCTCGCCTTCGGCGGCGTCAAGGCCGCCGACTGGGCCAGCCGAACCCACATCCTCTACCTGTCGGCGGTAGCGCCCGAAAAGCGCGGCCGAGGACTGGGACGGGCGATGATCAGGGCGCGGGTGGACTGGGTGACCGGCAATTTCAAATCCGGCCGCCTCCTTGTTTCAGCCGCCAAACCCCGGCGCTTCAGGGACCATGGATTCGAGGCGATCCGCGACAGCGAACTCGACGGGCGACAGTTGCTGATCCGGCGCTTCTGAGCCACCCCGGGCCGCGCCAGGAAGGCAGCATTTTTGCCTGCACTGACAGCAGACAAACCGATTGACATATTCCATTGAACTACTAAGCTTGACAGCAATCGCCCGCTGAGGCGCCACGTCGACACCCACAGGAGGAGCCTCATGCTGTTCATCACCAGCCGCATGCCGACGGTCAACACGGAACCCGAGCTGAACAAGGATTTCGTCTTCGACCTCAAGAACAACTCGTCGAGCCGCAGCTTCTTCTGCTGCGTCCGGCACAAGAAGGGCAAGTACGAGGAAATCGGCAGCATGAACCTCCTCAAGACGCTGAAGGCGGCGAAGGTAAGGCAGGTGCTGGTGTATATCCACGGCTTCGCCAACCTGCCCGAGGACGTCTTCGCGGCAACCGAGGAATTGCAGAAGTTGTGCGACAAGAAAAAAGCGGGGGAAGTCCTGGTTCTGCCGCTGGTCTGGCCGTGCGACGCCGACCTCGGCATCATCAAGGATTACTGGGACGACCAGAAGGCGGCCGACCAGAGCGCCTTCACCTTCGCCCGGGTAATGCAGAAGTTCATGGAATGGCGCAATTCAGAGCAGTTCAATCCGGAAGACGATCCCTGCCTGAAACGCATCAACCTGCTCGCCCATTCGATGGGCAACCGGGTACTGCGCCAGACGCTGGAAAACTGGCGTCGCTACGACCAACCGCAGGGCCTGCCGCTACTTTTTCGCAACACCTTCATGGCCGCCGCCGACATCGTCAACGAATCGCTGCACAAGGGCCAGCCCGGCGAACTGATCAGCCACGCCTCGCGCAACGTGGTGGTGTATTACGCTTCCGACGATCTGGCGCTACGCGCCAGCAAGGTGAGCAACGTCAAGAATGGAGAAGCTTCGCGCCGGCTCGGCCACTCCGGCCCGGAAGACCTGGAGCGGACACCGAAGAATGTGTATGCCATCGACTGCGACGACGTGAATACGCTCTACGACCCGCCCAAGGGCCATTCCTACTTCCGCTCCGGGCTCAAGAAGGGACAGCCCGGTGTCGTCTTCGATCATATTTTCGAGACCATGCTGAGCGGTCGCGTCTTCCCCAACGAGGAATACCGTAAATCGAGCATCCTCAGCCTGAGTAAGGGCTGAACCCCCGGCCGGTGCTCCGCTACGCCGGCCTTTGCCGGAATCTCGCACTTCGTCGCGGGATTCCGGTATTTTTTTCAGCGCCCTGCCAGATAAGCGGCAATCTGTCCGGCCGGCATCGGCCGCGCGAAATAGTAGCCCTGGAATTCCTGGCAACCGAGCGCATTGAGCACGGCGAGCTGGGTCTGTTGCTCGACCCCTTCGGCGACGACGCGCAGGTTGAGGCTGTGCGCCAGCGAAACGATGGCGCGGGTGATGGCAAGACCGCCGTTGCCGCTGTCGCATTCGAGGACGAAGGAGCGGTCCACCTTGAGAATGTCGATCGGGAAACGCTTCAGGTAAGCGAGCGAGGAATAGCCGGTACCGAAGTCATCCACCGCGATATCGACGCCCATCGCCTTCAGTTCGCCGAGCACCGCCAGGCTGCGCTGAACGTCGCCCATCAGCATGCCCTCGGTAATCTCCAGCTCGAGGTTGGCAGCCGGCAGCCCGGCTTCCTCAAGGACGGCGCCGACCAGCGCGGCAAGATCCTTTTCGCGGAACAGACTGGGCGAAATATTGACGGCGATGCGCAAGTCGGGGTGACCGGCGGCACGCCAGGCGGCGGCCTGGTGGCAGGCCTGGCGCAGGACGAACCAGGTGAGCTGGCCGATCAGACCATTTTCCTCGGCCAGCGGAATGAAACGTACCGGCGAAACGCTGCCGAATTCGGCGCTCTCCCAGCGCACCAGCGCCTCGAAGCCGCAGGCGCGACCGCGGGCATTGACCTTCGGCTGATAAACGACGCTCAGCGCCTCCTCCTCGATCGCCCGGCGCAAGGCCGAATCCAGCGCCAGGCGTTCGCGGGCCTCAACGTTGAGGGTTTCGGTGTAGAACTGGAACTGCCCCTTGCCCAGCTTCTTGGCATGGTGCATCGCGGCGTCGGCGTGGCGCAGCAGGACATCGAGGTCGACGCCGTCGTCGGGGAAGATGCTGACGCCGATGCTGCAATTGACGCGGACCTCCTGGCCGTCCAGGGTGATCGGCTCGGCGATGGCGTCCTGGATGCGGTGCAGGATGTGCAGGGTCTCGGCAAGGCCGTCGTAGTCGCCGAGGATGAGGACGAACTCGTCGCCGCCGTAGCGGGCAACGGTATCCGAATCGCGCAAGCAGGATTTGAGACGGCGGGCGACTTCGACCAGCAGCTTGTCGCCGGCGCCATGGCCGAGACTATCGTTGACCAGCTTGAAGTTATCGACGTCGACGAAAGCCAGGCTGCCCTTGGTGCCACGCCGGCTGGCCAGACGCACCACCTGCTGCAGGCGGTCTTGCAACAGGTTGCGGTTGGGCAGCCCGGTCAGCGGATCATGCGTCGCCTGGTACTCCAGTTGCTGGCGATAGTGGTACTGGGCGGTGATGTCCTCGACCGTACCCTCGTAATACAGCGGCTCGCCGCCGGGGCTGCGGACGACGTGGGCGTGCTCGGAAATCCAGATGCGGCTGCCGTCGCGCCGATAGACCTCGGATTCGAAATCGCTGACGCGGCCGTGCTCGCGCATCAGCGTCTCGAACTCGTCGCGACGCCCTGATTCGACATAGAGATCGCCTGCGATGTCGGACAGACCGGCGATCAGTTCGGCCGCCCCGGCGTAACCATAAAGCTGCGCCAGCGCGCGGTTGGCGGCGATGTAGCGGCCGTCGATCGAGGTCTGGAACATGCCGACCACGGAATCCTCGAAGATGCTGCGGTAACGCTGCTCGGCATCGCTCAACTGGCGCTGGCTGAGAACCTGGTCGGTGATGTCTTCGACGAAGCCTTCGAGCACCCGGCGCCCCTCTTCGTCGAGCACGATGGCGCCGCGTTCGAGTACCCATTTCTCCGAACCATCGCGGTGCACGATCCGGTATTGCACCCGGTAACGGGCGACGCCGTTCATCGCTTCGACGATGCGCTGACGCACCGGCAGACGATCCTCCGGATGGGTGATCGCCTCGTACGACACCACCTTGTTGTACTCGAGTTCATCCGGGCAGTAGCCGGTCAACTCGCGGCTGCCGTCGCTGACGAAATGCATCGTCCAATGCTCATCGATGGCGCAGCGGAAGACCATGCCTTCGAGGTTGTGGACCAGCACCTGCAAGACGCGCTCGCTGTCGATCCTGTTCCAGGCCGATTCGCGGCGTTTGCGCAGTACGGGAAGAAAGCCGGGGGAAGATGCCTGGTCGTTCACAATCGTAAATCTCGGTTAATCCGAAACGCTATTAAGCAAGAGACTTGCCAGCAACCAGAAGCACAAATTCAGGCAATTCTGTGACAGTTCAACGGAAAAATCACAAACTCGCGCCCCGATATGGTGCATCCATTCCCCGCCGGGTGGCGCCAGGCGCACTAGCTGCTCAATGTATAATCCGCGTTTTGCATTTGAATGAATTGAACCGACATGGAAGCAGAACAACTCAACAGTATCGCCAACAAACTCGACGATCTGGCGCAGCGCGCCGCCGAGTTGCGGAGGTATCTTTGACTACGATCACAAGCGCGAGCGCCTGACCCTCCTCAACCAGGAGATGGAAGATCCCAAGATCTGGGACGATCCGAAACGCGCCCAGGAACTGGGCAAGGAAAAGAAATCGCTGGAAGACATCGTCCTCGTCCTCGAAGCCGTGGACAACGGCGTCAATGACGGCCGCGAACTGTTCGCGATGGGCAAGGAAGACGACGACGACGACACCCTGCTCGCCGTCGAAGCCGACAACGCCGAACTGGAAAAGAAGGAAGAAACAGTAAAGGCAGTAAAGGCTGCGGGCGGAGATGCCTTCAGCATTCAAGGAGACTTAACGAAGGTCCCGGAAGTGGTCAGAGTATTTGACAAGGCGGTGAAGCGCTTTGGTCCCGTGGATATAGCCATCAATACCATCGGCAAGGTTTTGAAAAAACCGATTCTTGAGACCACCGAAGAAGAATATGATTCGATGTTCGCTGTTAACGCAAAATCGGCCTATTTCTTTATTCGTGAAGCCGCCAAACATATGAACGAGCGCGGCGGAAAAATCATATCCCTTGGAACTTCACTGCTGGCTGCGTTTACGGGGCTTTACTCCACCTATGCAGGTTCAAAAGCGCCGCTCGAAGACTTCACGCGCGCCGCGGCAAAAGAACTGGGCCCGCGCGGCATTTCGGTAAACATTGTGGCGCCAGGGCCGATGGATACACCGTTTTTCTACCCGGCCGAATCGCCCGATTCCGTCGCATATCACAAATCTTCCAGTATGAACGGTGAACTGACGAAGATCGAAGACATCGCACCGATTGTGAAGTTCCTGGCAACCGATGGCAAATGGGTTACCGGACAAATTATTTTTGCCAACGGCGGCTATACGACGAGGTAGCTCAATTTTCACAGCGAGCCCTAGCTGATCCAGCAAGTCTTCCAGGTTTGATTATTCGCCTGCCTGGGAAACCGGGTCCAGCAACTGCGTCAGCCTCTCTTCAGAAATCCCGCTCTTTTCGCGGGCAACTTCGCGGATGGTGCGGCGCGTCTCGTAGGCTTCCTTCGCGAGCGCGGCAGCGTTGTCGTAGCCAATCTCCGGCGCAAGCACTGTGCACATGGCAAGAGATTGCTCTACATAGGCCGTGGCGCGCTCATGGTCTGCTTCGAGATCTCGAATCGCCTTTTCCTCGAAATTGCGTGAGACGGCGGCGAGCAGATGAATCGAATCCAGCAAATCGTATGCAATCACCGTCATCATCACATTCAACTCGAAATTACTCATGTCGCAGCTCCACGTGATGGT
>OFJB01000113.1_pt1 | contig 45426 bp, 46 predicted proteins | sample 1775081 | NCBI WGS metagenome assembly OFJB01 (sample SAMN08195771, study PRJEB24354) | sludge metagenome | isolation source: initial sludge from phenol fed wastewater aerobic bioreactor | place: India: Nagpur | collected 2016-06-05
GTCGCGGCGGGCGAGGAACAATTGCGCCCTGCCATGTTCGAACCAGGGGTTCTTGCCCGGCGTCAACAGGTCGAACGCCTCGTTTTTCAGCGGCGGCACCCAGGCGGGATCGCCGCGGTTCAGCCGAAAGGCCAGCTCGACGAATTCGCGCTTGTCCGCCTTGTCCTTGACGGGATGGATGGAGACGGGACCTTGCGAATGTGCGGCCATGGCTGGTTTCCTGAATGACGATGCCTATATCTGTGGCGACGCATTAGGGCATAGCTGTGGCGCTGGCGACCCGTATTCGGCCATCATGCTGCCACGAAATCATGGTGAAGACGCCGGCATGATGACGACCAATCCCGCTGCCGAACGGATCGCGACTCCCCCCGCGGCCCCGGCTACCAAGACGCCCAAATCGGCGATTGCCGACGATATGGCGATGATCCGCGCGGCTTCGGAGCTGACGCGCGATCTCGTCAATCCGAACGCGCGCATCTATTGGGTCGATTTCCTCGGTTCGGCGTTCATCGGCTATGCCGGTGTCGCGGCGGCGATCCTGGCACCATCGACCGCATGGATGCTCGCCGCAGCGCTCATCGCCGTCGTCGCGCTCTACCGCGCGGGCAGCTTCATCCATGAACTGACGCATATCCGCAAAAATGCGCTCCCCGGTTTCCGGCTCGTGTGGAACCTGCTCGTCGGTATCCCGCTGCTTATCCCTTCCTTCCTTTACGAAGGCATCCACAGCCTCCACCACAACCGCACCAAATATGGCACGGTCGAAGATCCCGAATATCTGCCGCTGGCGCTGATGAAGCCGTGGTCGCTGCCGGTGTTCCTGATTTCGGCGATCCTGCTGCCGCTGGCGCTGCTGTGCACCGGCGCCAGCTTGGATTTTCGCGCCATGTTCCGCTCGTCCAACGTGGCGGCGCTGTCGTCGGCGGCCAAGCTGTTTCTGGTGCCGTGTCTGATGACGCTGGCCGGCTGGGCCCTGGTGGAACTGGCGCTGCGCGAACGCGGGGAGGATTGCGACGTGTTCGTCGGCGAGTCCACCGTGCGCTATCTGGCGCCGGTGTGGACGGATTTCCGCGCCGATGCCGTGCTGGCGCAGCTCCCCGACGACGCCAAGGACACGGCAGGACTCGCCGCGCTGCGCGCCAGGATGGCGCTCGCGGTCCAGGCGGGTTCGCTCGGCGACGCGGCCGATCTGGAGCGGCGCGTGGCGGCGGTGCTGGACGCCGATCCGCGCACCAAGATCAACGGCTTGAAGGTCACGTCGCAGGGTGACGGGGTGGTGATGATCAGCGGCAGCCCGGCCAACGGCATCATGGGCCGGGATCTGGCCCTGCGCGCGGCCTCGCGCGTGCCGGGCGTGCGCTCGGTGGCCAACAACATGACCATGAACTGAGACGTTGGCCGGGCCGTGGCCACCTTGGCGCGGCATCGAAACCCACTGTCCGAGAGAGGTTCATGGGCGATTACGACGAGATCATCGGTGCGTTGAACCGCCAGGGCTGGAGCGTGACGGACACGACCGTGCCCGCCGCGTGGTGCGCCGAATTGCGCACGCATGCCGAGCGCTTGTGGCGCGCGGGCGCGTTCGAGGCCGGGGAGTTCGGCCTGGACCTGGCCAGCGGCAGGCAGCCCGAGGTGCGCGGGGATGCGATCTGCTGGATCGAGCCCGGCTCGGCGCTGGCGCGGCTGCCGTTCTTCGAGTGGATGGCGGCATTTCGCGGCGTCTTGAATGAGCGCTTCAACCTGGGGGCGCGCAGCCAGGAATTCCACTTTGCACGCTACCCGTCAGGCAGGGGCTATCGCAAGCACCTGGACCAGCACCGGGGGCGCAATTTCCGCAAGATTTCCGTCGTGCTTTACCTGAACCCGCAATGGGATGCCGCCCAGGGCGGGGAGCTGTGCTTCTACCAGCCGACCGATCCCGAGACCGAGATCGCCCGGTTCGCGCCGGTGAACGCGCGCCTGGCCGTGTTCGTGAGCGGCCTGATGCCGCATGCGGTGCTGCCCTGCCGCGGCACGCGGTGGAGCGCGACCGGGTGGCTGCGCACGGACTGACGCGGCGGTTCATCATGGGGTTCTATGCCCGCTTTGTCCTCGTCTTCCGGCGCCTGGCGTGGCGTTGCGTGGCGGCATGCCTGCTGCTGGCCGGGTTCACCGCGGCATGGGCCGCGCCCCCGCAGGAGGTGGATGCGCGCCAGCTGCCCGCGGCGGGGCTGAATCTCACGCCCTTCGTCGCGGCATTGGAGGACCCGGGCGGCGCCTTGACCCTGGAGCAGGTGCTGGCGCCCGACGTGTCCTCGCGCTTCGCCGCCGGCCTGGGCAAGGCGGGAGGCTTCAATTTCGGCATCACGCCGTCGGCCTGGTGGTTTCGCCTGACGCTGGCGAACCCGGGCGACGAGGCGCTGTCGCGCGTGCTGGAGGCGGAATATGCGCGGCTGTCGCACGTCACGCTCTATCACGTGGGCGATGACGGCCAGGCACACGCGGTCGAGACCGGGGTGACGGCGCCCTTCGCATCGCGCCCCATGGCCTGGCGTGAATTCGCTTTCCCCTTGACGCTGGCGGCCCATGCGCAGCAGACCTTCTACCTGCGCGTGCAGTCGCTCACGGCCTTCATCGTGCCCTTGCGCCTGTGGACGCCGGCGGCATTCCAGCACCACATGACGGGCGACTACGCGGCGCAGGCCTGGTACTTCGGCATGGTGACCGTCATGGTGCTGTTCAACCTGCTGATCTTCATCTGGCTGCGCGAGCGCATCTTTCTTTTCTATGTGTTCTTCGTCTCGTCGATGGCCTTTTCGCTGGCGGCGCAGAACGGGCTGGTCAAGCAGTTCATGCCCTTCGAGCCGCCCTGGTGGTCCGATCTCGCCTCCACGTTCGGCTATTCGTTCGCCATCGCCACGGGCCTGCAGTTCATGCGCGAACTGCTCGATACGCCGGTCACGCTGGCGCGCGGGGATGTGGCGCTGCGGGCCATGGTCTGGTTCTTCCTGCTCAGCCCGGCGGTGTTCCCGTTCACCGGCCAGACCTGGATCGGGACGGCGGCCGCGGTCTACATGGTCGCCATCCTCGTGACCGTGGCGGTGCTGGTGCGCGGCATCGTCAGGCGCCAGCGCAGCGCCTATTTCTATGGCGTGGCCGTGCTGGTGCTGGCGTCGGGCGCGCTGGCCAATGTGCTGCGCGCCATGGGCTGGGTGCAGACCAACGTGGTCACGGCCAACGCCATGCAGATCGGCTCGGCGCTGGAGATGGTGCTGCTGGCGCTGGCCCTGGCGGACCGCTATGCGCAGATCCGGCGCGAGAAGATGGCCATGCAGAAGGACTTGCTGCGGGTGCAGGCGCAGTTGATCGAGACCCTGAAGCAGTCCGAGCTGCAGCTCGAACAGAAGGTGCAGGAGCGCACCGAGGAGCTGTACCGCGTCAACCGCCAGCTGGCCTCGTTGAGCATGACCGATGGCCTCACGGGGATCGCCAATCGCCGCCGTTTCGACGAGACGCTGCAGGCCGAATGGCAGCGCGCGCGCCGCTCGGGGGCGTCCCTGGGCCTGGCCATCCTGGACGTGGACTGGTTCAAGCGGTACAACGACCGCCTGGGCCACCAGGCCGGCGATGCGTGTTTGCGCCAGATGGCCCGGATTCTGAAGGACAGCGTGCAGCGCGACACCGACCTGGTGGCGCGCTACGGGGGCGAGGAGTTCGTCATGCTCATGCCAGGCGAGACGGGTGACGGCGTGATGCGGGCCTGCGAGAAGCTGCGCCAGAAGCTGCACGAGCAGGCGCTGGCGCATCCCGATTCGCCGTTCGGCGAGATCACCGTGAGCATCGGCATTGCCAGCGCGGTGGCCAGCGCCGACGATGACCCGCAGCGGCTGCTGAGCCGGGCCGATGACGCGCTCTACCGGGCGAAGGAGACGGGGCGCAATCGCATCGTCATCAGTGCCGAGGGGCCTACACGCTGAACTGCAGCGCCGCCAGCCGCGCGTAGGCGCCGCCCGCGGCGATCAGCTCGGCGTGGCGGCCCTGCTCGATGATGCGGCCGTGGTCCAGTACGACGATGCGGTCGGCATGCTGCACGGTGGCGAGGCGGTGCGCGATCACCAGCGTGATGCGGTGCGCCGCGCGCTGGCGCAGCGCCGCGTCCAGCGCCTGCTGCACCACGCGCTCGCTGTGCGCATCGAGCGCGCTCGTGGCTTCGTCCAGCAGCAGGATGGGCGCATCCTTGAGCAGCGCGCGGGCGATGGCGATGCGCTGGCGCTGGCCGCCGGACAGGCGCACGCCGCGCTCGCCCAGGAAGGTGTCGTAGCCCTGCGGCAGGGCGGCGATGAATTCGTCGGCGAAGGCGGCCCGGGCGGCGGCCAGCACCTCTTCGCGCGTCGCCTGGGGCCGGGCGTAGCGGATGTTCTCCAGCGCGCTGCTGGAGAAAATCACCGCCTCCTGCGGCACCGTGGCGATGCGCCCGCGCAGCTCCTGCGGATCGAGGTGCCGGATGTCCTCGCCGCCGACCAGGATGCGGCCGCTTCCCACGTCGTAGAAGCGCTGCAGCAGCTGGAAGACCGTGGATTTGCCGGCGCCGCTGGCGCCGACGAGCGCCACCGTCTCGCCCGGGGCCAGGCGCAGCGTGAAATCGTCGATGGCGCGGTGCTCGGGGCGCGAGGGGTAGTGAAACCCGGCATGCTCGAACGCGACCTCGGGGGGGCGGTCCGTCTTCAGGCCGCGCAGCAGGGGCGGGCTGGGCGCGGCGATGTCCGGTTCGGCGGCGAGCAGCTCCATCAGCCGCTCCGTCGCGCCGGCGGCGCGCAGCAGGTCGCCGTACACCTCGCCCAGCACCGCCACCGCGCTGGCCAGGAACAGCGCGTAGACGATGGTCTGGCCCAGGTTGCCCGCGCTCATCTGCCCGGCGATCACCGCCTGGCTGCCGCGGTACAGCCCCCAGAGCAGCAGCGCGGCGTTGGCGATGATGATGAAGGCCACCAGCGCGGCGCGCACGCCGCTCCTGCGGATCGCGGTCTGGAAGGCGACCTCGTTGGACGCGGCGAAGCGCGAGGCTTCGCGCTGCTCGGCCGTGAAGCCCTGCACCACGGGGATGGCGCCCAGCACCTCGGCGGCCACCGCGCTCGCGTCGGCCACGCGATCCTGGCTGGCGCGCGACAGGCGCCGCACACTGCGGCCGATCCACATCGCGGGCAGCACCACGACCAGCACCGCGGCCAGCGCCACCGACATCACGTAGGGGTTGGTCCAGACCAGCATGGCGAGCGCGCCCAGGCCCAGCACCGCGTTGCGCAGCCCCATGGAAAACGACGAGCCGACGACGGTCTGCACCAGCGTGGTGTCGGCCGTCAGGCGCGAGAGCACTTCGCCGGTCTGCGTGGTTTCGAAGAAGGCCGGGCTTTGCCGCAGCACGTGGGCATAGACGGCGGTTCGGAGATCGGTGGTCACGCGCTCGCCCAGCCAGCTCATCATGTAGTAGCGCGCCGCGGAAAAGACCCCGACCGCGACCGCCACGATGAACAGCAGGACGAAATGCGCGCGCAGCATCGTGCCCTGCCCCGCGTAGGGCAGGCCGCGGTCGATCACGAACCTCAGCGCCAGCGGAAACGCGAGCGTCGCCACCGCGGCGAGCAGCAGAAAGCCGAGCGCCGCCACGATCGGCCAGCGGTAGGGGCGCAGGAAGGGCAGCAGCGCGCCCAGTGCGCGCGGGGCCGGGCGGCGGGCGGGAGGTGTGGCGGTGGGAGGCATGCGGGCGAGTGTAGGAACACAGCCGGCGCGGCTGCGTAGACTTGGATGATGACCGAAGAAGCTGCCACCGCCTGCCTGCAGGCGAAGAACCTGACCCTGGACGCTCGCCTGAGCGGCTGCAATGCCCGCTTCACCCCCGGGCTGTCGCTGGTGCTGGACGAGGAGGGCGCGACCAAGGGGGCGCTGCTCGCCGTGCTCGCCGGAGCGGCCGCGCCCCAGGCCGGATCAGTGGACTGGTGCGGCGCCAGCCTGCGGGAGCGGCTGGCAGCTGCGCCGCACACCGTCTTCTGGCGCGACCCCTGGGCGCCCTGGCCGGAGATTTCGCCTGAACAATGGGCGCGCGAGCTGGCGGCGCGCTACCCCACGTGGAACGAGGCCGATTGGCAGCGGCACGTGCAGGCACTGGCGCTGCAGGAACACCTGCGCAAGGAGATGTTCCGGCTCTCCACGGGCAGCAAGCGCAAGGTCTTGCTGGCGGCGGCGCTGGCCAGCGGCGCGCCGCTCACGCTGATCGACGAACCCGAGGCGGCGCTGGATGGGCCGTCGATCCGCCACGTGCGCGCGGCGCTCGGCCATGAGGCAGCGCGCTGCCACGAGACGCGGCGCGTCTGGGTGGTGGCGAATTACGAACCGGTGCCGCAGGTGCCCTGGGGGCAGGTGATCCGGCTGTAGCCGCGTGGGGTGTTTGAAGCCGGATTGGCCTGTCAGGCTTGCGGATCAAGCGCTATAAGCTCTTAAAATAGGAGCTTCAGACGCTAGTCGGCAATCCTGCCGGAAGGGTGTGGTCGGCTATGACGCCTTCTGGCCGAAGTAGATGAATCCATCGTTTTTTGCGCCATTCAGAGCCAGGCCGATCAGGGTGTGGTCGGTGCTGTTGTAGAAGCCCACGCCCTTGACCATGGCGCCGTTGCCCAGCGCGCAGGCGCTGCCGCTGAAGACGACCGTCACGTCAAAAATGTTTTTGCCCGATGCACGCGGGGCGACGGTTCCCGAGGCACTGCAACCGCCGACGGCGGGCATCGACACGGCGCCGGAGGGTGTGATCGTGATCGATGCGGCTTGCACGGCGCTGTAGCCCGTGACGCCCTGCCCGGAGAACGTTCCCGCCAGTGCCGCGAGCAACGCGGGCTGGTCGTACCGCGCGTCGTAGCGGCCCGTGAACGTGCTGCCGTCCGACAGTTGGACCGAGATGGAGTCCTTGGCCCTGAAGGTGCCCGCGTAGGAGCCCGAAGCGACCGTCCTGGCAGGCAGATTGAAGTCCTTTCCGCTGCCCGACAGCTGGTTGCCGCTGGAGGTGGTGCTGCCGGCCAACGCACCGACGATGTAGCCACCTTTCATGTAGTAACCCCAGGTGTCTCCGTTTTCCAGCACGGCCAGCGTAACGCTCGTGCCCGTGGAGGCCTGGCCTGCCCAGAACCCTTCCGCTGTGGCGGCGGGGACCGGAGCTGGAGTCGGTGCCGGTGCCGGTGGGTTGTCGCTGCTGCCGCCGCCGCAGGCGGCCAGCAGAGTGCACAGCAATCCGGCGGTTGCAAGTTGTTTTTTCATGGTGTCCTCTCGCTTGTTCTGATGGATTTCGGTGTGGCCGGGATTGGTCCGGGCCGCTTCGATGGTACTGCAATAGTCTTAATAGGACTATTCCTTTCTGGACTTCAGCATGCGCCCGTGCCGATCTCCATCCACCATCCCCGCTACCAGGCCTTGCGCGCCGTGCTGGTGGACGTGCGCATGGCGGCGGGGCTGACGCAGATGCAGTTGGCCCAGCGCCTGGAGGTCGGGCAGTCCTACGTCTCCAAGATCGAGCGTGGCGAGGCCTATGTGGACGTGATGCTGTTCGCCGATTGGTGCAAGGCGTGCAAGGTTCGTCCGGCGGTGGCGTGGGGCCGGATGGAAGCGGAGGAAGCCCGGATGGCGAGCCTGCCGCCCTGAATGTTCACGCAAAAGCCCTGGCACGCGCTCGCGTGCCTCCCTCAGTAGCCCGCCTCTTTCTGGTGCCGCACCGCCAGGATCGTGATGGCATCCGGGTCGATCCGGTAACGGGCCACGTAGCCGCTGGCGCCGAAGTCGATGATCCACTCCCGGAACTCGTCGGGCATGTCCTCGATAGGGCGACCGATCCCGGGCTGCAAGCCCAGCACCTGCACCGCCTTGACGATTACCTCGGCTGCCCGTCGAGCCGCAACGGGATCCCTGGGACGAAGGAATTCGCGCAGCCGCTCCAAGTCACGGATGGCGGGTGGCGCGAACCTTACTTGTGGCATGGGGGCGTGGACAACTCGTTATCCGTGCCCCAGCTCGAAAGCCAGGCCTGCACCTCTTGGGCGCTCGCATGCAGTCCGGTGGCGCGATACTCTTCCCAAGCCTTGAGCGTGTCTTGGCGGAAGGCCTCGCGCTTTTCCTCGCGCTCCACGTACTGGGTGATCGCCTCGCGCATCAGCCCGTGCGAGGTGCGATGCCGTGCGTCAGCCAGGCGCTTCAGACGGGCCTGGGTGTCCTCGTCGATCTTGATCGCCACGGGGCGAATGGCAGCAGCGGTCACGGTGATCTCCGTCAAGGTATTCCGAGGTATGACCTTACTATCCTTTGCAAATTCACCCCCTGAAGTCAAGAGGGCTGTCACTTCGGCATCCTCTCCAGCGACTCCATCCTCTGCACGATTTCCGTCGGCAGTCATGAATGAAATTTGGCTTTAGCCCTTGACCATATTGCGCAAACAGCTATGAAAAAAGAGGCAACCCGGTGTGGGTTGCCTCCGTGGGCCGCGCATGCCTGCGGTGACGCGGCGGGGCGCTGCGTCAGATCACGCCTTGCGACAGCATCGCATCCGCCACCTTCACGAAGCCTGCCACGTTGGCGCCGGTGATGTAGCTCATCTTGCCGTCGGGGCGGCGGCCGTGCTCCAGGCAGGCGCCGTGGATGTTCTGCATGATACCGAGCAGGCGCACGTCCACCTCGTCGCGCGTCCACACCAGGCGCTGGGCGTTCTGGCTCATTTCCAGGCCCGAGGTGGCCACGCCGCCGGCGTTGCTGGCCTTGCCCGGGGCGTAGAGCACGCCGGCTTCCTCGAAGGCCTTGGCCGCCTCGATGGTCGAGGGCATGTTGGCGCCTTCGGCCACGCACTGCACGCCGTTCTTGATCAGGGTGCGCGCGTCGTTCTCGTCCAGCTCGTTCTGCACGGCGCTGGGCAGCGCCACGTCCACCGGCACGTGCCACGGGCGCACGCCGCTCTGGAACTTGGCGCCGACGCGGGCGGCGTAGTCGCTCACGCGGCCGTATTGCTCGTTCTTGACCTGCATCAGGATGGCGAGTTTTTCGGTGGTGAAGCCTTCCTCGTCGATCACGGTGCCGCTGGAGTCGGAGCAGGTGATGACCTTGGCGCCCTGCTGCATGGCCTTCTCGATCGCGTACTGCGCGACGTTGCCCGAGCCGGAGACCGAGACGCGCATGCCGTCCAGGCTCTTGCCGTGGGTCTTGAGCATTTCTTCCGTGAAGTACACCAGGCCGTAGCCCGTGGCCTCGGGGCGCAGCAGCGAGCCGCCGAAGCTCATGCCCTTGCCGGTGAGCACGCAGTCGGCGCGGTTGGTGAGCTTCTTGATCATGCCGGCGATGAAGCCGACCTCGCGCCCGCCCACGCCGATGTCGCCCGCGGGCACGTCGGTGTCGGCGCCCACGTGGCGGAACAGCTCGCTGGCGAAGGCCTGGCAGAAACGCATGATTTCAGCGTTGCTGCGGCCCTTGGGGTCGAAGTCCGAACCGCCCTTGGCACCGCCCATGGGCAAGGTCGTGAGGGCGTTCTTGAAGGTCTGCTCGAACGCCAGGAATTTCAGGATGGAGAGCGTGACCGAGGGGTGCAGGCGCAGGCCGCCCTTGTACGGGCCGATGGCCATGCTGTGCTGGATGCGGTAGCCGCGGTTGACGTGGACGGCCCCCTTGTCGTCGGTCCAGCTCACGCGGAAGGTGACCACGCGCTCGGGCTCGACGAGGCGGTCGAGCAGGGCCTGCTCGGTGTAGCGCGGATTGGCTTCGAGGAACGGCCACAGGGTTTCCATGACCTCAGTCACCGCCTGCAGGAATTCGGGCTGGTGAGGGTTGCGCTGGGTCACGCGTTCAAGAAATTGACCAACGGAAAGACGAGCACTCATGAAAACACCTTCAGGAAAATGTGGCGGTGCAGCATTATGTCAAAAACACATAGATTGATGCATAACCACATTTGTAAAATTGTGTGTCCCCATTTTTGGGGCGCACAAAGCCGCCCCGTGGCGCGCACGGGTGTGGAAGCGGATGGAAAAAGGCTCAGCGCCCGCGCAGGAACAGGGCGTCCAGCTCTTTCATCGATAGCTGGCGCCAGGTGGGGCGGCCGTGTTCAGGCGCGGCGGTGTGCTGGCGATGACGGGTCGACGGCGGCGTTTACGTCACAGCGCGCAGCACCTGCGGAGCAGCCATCGCCACGCGGATCAGGGTCTGTGCCGCGCCCGAGGGCTGGCTGCGGCCCTGCTCCCAGTTCTGGAGCGTGCGCACCGATACGCCCAGCAGCGTGGCAAATTGGGATTGCGACAGGCCGACCCGCGCGCGGGCGTCGGCGGCGTCGGTCACCTGCACCTGGGTGACGCGGGCGGCGCGCCTGGCTTTCATGTCGCGCACGGCTTCCAGCAAGTCCGCCTGGAAGGCTTGCATCTCAGGGTCCGGTTTCTTGGGCATCGTCAATCTCCTTGCGCAAGGCCACCAGGAATTCGGTGGGCAGGTTGTCGAACTTGGCCTTGGTGTATCCGATCAGCAGCCAGACCTGCCCGTCTTGTGCAAGCGCGTACGTGATGATGCGCACACCGCCGCGCTTGCCTCGGCCCTGGCGCGACCAGCGCACTTTGCGCAGGCCGCCAGAGCCGACGATGATGTCGCCGGCCATCGGGTTGGCGGCGATCCAGCCGATGAACTCGGCCCGCTCGCCTTCGGCCCAGATGCCTTCCATGGTACGGATGAAGGCGCGGGTCTCGCTGACGGTCCACATGAGTGGATTGTACGCAAAATGCGTATAAGCGATATCGCCAAGCCGTGGCGGATTCAGCGCCCGCGCAGGAACAGCGCGTCCAGCTCTTTCATCGATAGCTGGCGCCAGGTGGGGCGGCCGTGGTTGCACTGGTCGGAGCGCTCGGTGGTTTCCATCTGGCGCAGCAGCGCGTTCATCTCGGGCAGGGTCAGCAGGCGGTGGGCGCGCACCGCGCCGTGGCAGGCCATGGTGCCCAGGATTTCATTGCGCGCGCGCTGCACCACGGTGCTGGCGTCGTGCTGCGCCAGCTCGGCCAGCACGTTGCGGGCGAGTTCCACGGCATCGCCCTGCGCGAGCGTGGTGGGCACGGCGCGCACGGCCAGGGTGCGTGCGGAGAACGGCGCGATGTCCAGTCCCAGCATCGCCAGCGTATCGGTTTGCCCCTCGGCCGTGGCGACTTCGAGCGGCGTGGCGGCGAAGGTGGCGGGGATCAGCAGCGGCTGGCTGGCGATGCGCTGTTCGGTATCGATCTGCGCCTTCAGGCGTTCGTAGACGATGCGCTCGTGCGCCGCGTGCATGTCCACGACCACGAGGCCGTGGGCGTTCTCGGCCAGGATGTAGACGCCATGGATCTGCGCCACCGCGCGGCCCAGCGGCCAGACGGTTTCCGGGGCGGGTGCGGGCGTGGACGCGGGCATCGCCGGGGGCATTGGCGCCGTGAGGGCGGCCGGGGCGGGAGCGGGGACGGCCGGGGCACCCCAGAGGGCTTGCAGGTCCGAGACCTTGTGGCCGGCTCTTGCTTCAAAATGCAGAGCTGCTTGCGCAGGCCAGGCAAGCGTTTGAGGCGGATTTGACGAATATTCTTGCGGCGGTGCGGACGGGGCGGGAGCGGCCAGCGCCTGCGCGCGCGGCGCGGAAATCACGTCGTGCAGCGCGTGCAGCGCCGCCTGGTGCACCTCGCGGCTGTCGCGAAAGCGCACCTCGATCTTGGTCGGGTGCACGTTCACGTCCACGCGCTCGGGGGCGATCTCCAGGTAGAGCACGTAGACCGGCTGGCGCTGGCCGTGCAGCACGTCCTCGTAGGCGGCGCGCGCGGCGTGCTGCAGCACCTTGTCGCGCACGTAGCGGCCGTTGACGTAGCAGTACTGCTGGTCGCCCCGCGCGCGCGAGGCGGTCGGCAGCCCGGCGCGGCCGGTGAGCAGGAGCGGCCCCGCCTGGTGGCGCACGGGCAGGGACTGGGCGACGAAGTCTTCGCCCAGCACGTCGGCCATGCGCCGCGCCAGTGCGTCGGTGTCGGCGTCGGCGGCTTCGCCCGGCGTGAAGCTGGCCCGCCACTGCTGCACCAGCCGGCCTTCGTGCCAGACGGCGAAGCCCACGTCGGGACGCGCCAGCGCGTGGCGGCGCACGGCTTCGATGCAGTGCGCCAGCTCGGTGGCGTCGCTCTTGAGGAACTTGCGCCGCGCGGGGGTGGAGAAGAACAGTTCCTTGACCTCGACGGTTGTGCCCGTGGCACGCGCCGCGGGGCGCAGCTCGCCGCTGCGCGCGTCGAGCAGGAAGGCGCTGGACTGCTCGGCGGTGCGCGAGAGCAGCGCCAGCTCGCAGACCGAGGCGATGGCCGCGAGCGCCTCGCCGCGAAAGCCCATGGTGGCGACCGATTCCAGGTCGGCGAGGCTGGCGATCTTGCTGGTGGCGTGGCGGCGCAGCGCCAGCGGCAGCTCGTCGCGCGGGATGCCGCAGCCGTCGTCTTCCACCGCGATCAGCCGCACGCCGCCCGCCAGCAGCCGCACGGTGATCTGCGTGGCGCCGGCATCGAGCGCGTTGTCCACCAGCTCGCGCACGACGGAGGCCGGGCGCTCCACCACCTCGCCAGCCGCGATCTGGCTGATCAGCTCGTCGGGCAGTTCGTGGATCGGGCGGCGGGAGAGGGCGGGGAGCGGTCGGTTCACCGGGCTCATTTTAGGAGCCGCCGATAATCGCGGGCTTCGCCCTCCCGCCCGAGCCTTCCGTGGAAATCGTAGCCGCCCTGATCGACTTTCTCCTGCATGTGGACAAGCACCTGGAGGTGTTCATCGCCAGCTATGGCGCGTGGGTGTATGCCCTGATGTTCCTGATCGTCTTCGTGGAGACGGGCGTGGTGGTGATGCCCTTCCTGCCCGGGGATTCGCTGCTGTTCATCGCGGGGGCGCTCAGCGGCGCCGGGCTGATGCAGTTCGCGCCGGCGTGCGCCGTGCTGCTGGCGGCGGCCGTGCTGGGGGACCAGTGCAACTTCCAGATCGGCCACCACTTCGGGCCGCGCGTGTTCCAGTGGGAGAACTCGCGCTGGTTCAACCGCAAGGCCTTCGACCAGGCGCATGCGTTCTATGAGCGCTATGGCGGCATCACCATCGTCCTCGCGCGCTTCATGCCCTTCATCCGCACCTTCGCGCCCTTCGTGGGCGGCGTGGCGGCGATGGACCGCGCGCGCTTCACGGCGTACAACGTGGCCGGGGCGCTGCTCTGGGTGCTGGGCCTGGCCACGGCGGGCTATTTCTTCGGCAACCTGCCGTGGGTGCGCGAGCACCTGGAAATCATCATCTGGGCGCTGATCCTGGTGCCCGGGCTGGCCGCGATCTACGGCGCCTGGCGCGGCGGGCGCCAGGCTGCCTGAACCCGCGCTACGCCGTCACCACGCGCTCCACCACCCGGTCGTCGCCGAGCACGATCAGCGCGAAGAGCAGCTCCTCCAGGTTTTCCGCGCGCTTGGCCTTGCGCGCGAGCAGCGGCACGGCTTCGGGGTTCAGGACGACGAAGTCGGCCTCGGTGCCGGTGCCCAGCGTGCCGACCACGCCTTCGAGGCCCAGCGCGCGCGCCGCGCCGCCGGTGTGCAGCCACCACAGGTGCGAGGGCGCGATGGACAGCCCCGATTTGCTCTGCCCCTCGCGGCCGACGAAATAGGCCGCGAGCATGGTGCGAAACGGCGAAAAGCTCGTGCCGCCGCCCACGTCGCTGGCCAGGCCGTGGAGCATGTGGGCGCTGTCCGCGGCGCGGAAGTTGAAGAAGCCGCTGCCCAGGAACAGGTTGCTCGTCGGGCTCACGGCGGCGGCGGTGCGGCGCTCGTGCATCAGCGCGCGGTCGGTCTCGTCCAGATGGATGCAGTGCGCGTAGACGGCGCGCGCGCGCAGCAGGCCGAAGTCCTCGTAGACCGACAGGTAGGAGCGCGCCCGCGGAAAAAGCTCGCGCACCCAGCGCACTTCGTCGCGGTTCTCGGCCACGTGCGAGTGGACCCAGGTGTCCGGGTAGCGCGTGGCCAGCTCGCCCGCGCCGCGCAGCTGCGCCTCGCTGCTGGTGGGGGCGAAGCGCGGCGTGATGGCGTAGCCCAGGCGATCCTTGCCGTGCCAGCGCTGGATCAGCGCCTCGGTGTCGATCAGGCTTTGCTCGGTCTCGTCGCGCAGGCCGTCGGGCGAATGGCGGTCCTGCAGCACCTTGCCGCTGATCATGCGCAGCCCGCGCTTCTGGGCTTCGTGAAAGAAGGTGTCGACCGAGGTCGGGTGCGCGGTGGCGAAGGCGAGCGCCGTCGTCACCCCGTTGCGCAGCAGTTCGGCGAAGAACACGTTGGCCACCTCGGCCGCGTAGCCCGGATCGGCGAAGCGCGTCTCGGCCGGGAAGGTGTAGTTCTCCAGCCAGGGCAGCAGCCCCTCGGCCGGGGAGCCGATGATGTCCGTCTGCGGGTAGTGCACGTGCATGTCGATGAAGCCGGGTGCGATCAGGCGCTCGGCCCAGTGCGTCACCGGCACGCCCCGATGGCGCGCCGCCACCGCGCGGTACGGCCCGGCATCGACGACGCGCTGCACGCCGTCGGTGCCCTGCTCGGTCACGAGCAGGCCGTCGCTGTCATACAGGGCCTGCCCCTGGGCGTCGAAGCGCAGCAGTTGCGCGCGGTAGCCATTCATGAACTTCAGTCTCCGATGTAGAAAAACTTGAACAGGAACACCATGGCGATGACCCACACCATCCAGTGGCTTTCCTTGATGCGCCCCGTCAGGAGCTTGATGACCGCGTAGGTGATGAAGCCGAACGCCAGGCCGTTGGCGATCGAGTAGGTGAAGGGCATCATCAGGGCGGTGACCATGGCGGGGATCACTTCGGTGGTGTCGCTCCAGTCGAGCTCGGTCAGGTCGCGCATCATCAGGCAGCCGACGAACAGCAGCGCGGGCGCGGTGGCGTAGGCCGGCACGGCGCCGGCCAGCGGCGCGATGAACAGTGCCGCCAGGAACAGCACCGAGACCGTGAGGGCCGTCAGGCCCGTGCGCCCGCCCGCCTGCACGCCCGAGGCGCTTTCGACATAGGCCGTGGTGCTGGAGGTGCCCAGCAGCGAACCCGCGAAGATCGCGGCGCTGTCGGCGAAGAGCGACTTGTTCAGGCGGTCCATCTTGCCCGGCACCAGCAGGCCGGCGCGGCGCGCCACGCCCATCAGCGTGCCGGTGGCGTCGAACAGCTCCACCAGGAAGAACACCAGCACCACGTTGAGCAGGCCCTTGGTGAGCGCGGTGTGGATGTCGAGCTTGAGCAGCGTCGGCTCGATCGAGGGCGGCGCCGAGAAGATGCCGTGAAACTGGTTGCCGCCGAAGAAGAACGAGAGGATGGTGACGGCGATGATGCCGATCAGGATGGCGCCGCGCACCTTCATGAAGTCCAGCGCCACCATGATGAGAAAGCCGAGCACCGCCAGCACCACGCTGGGCTGGTGCAGGTCGCCGAGCGAGACCAGCGTGGCCTTGTTGCCCACCACCACCCCCGCGCTCTTGAGGGCGATGAGCGAGAGGAACAGGCCGATGCCGACGGTGATGGCCAGCCGCAGCGACTGCGGTATGCCGTCGATGATCAGGCTGCGGATGCCCGTGATCGTCACGAACAGGAAGAGGCAGCCGGAGATGAACACCGCGCCCAGCGCCGCCTGCCAGGTGAAGCCCATGTGCAGCACCACGGCGTAGGCGAAGTAGGCGTTCAGCCCCATGCCGGGGGCGAGCGCGATCGGGTAGTTGGCGTACAGGGCCATCACGGCCGTGCCCAGGGCGGCGATGAGGCAGGTGGCGACGAACACCGCGTCCTTGGGCATGCCGGCGTCGCCCAGGATCGCGGGGTTCACGAAGATGATGTAGGCCATCGTGAGAAAGGTCGTGAGGCCGGCGATCACCTCCGTGCGCGCGGTGGTGCCGTGCTCCTGGAGCTTGAACAGTTTTTCGAGCATCGAATGTCTCCTGGGGGTCTTTTGCTTTGGGGGGTGGAAAAATCAGAGGCCGGCGATCGTGCGCTTGACGCGATCGCGCAGCCAGCGGGCGGCGCGGGCATGCTGGCTGCGCGCGTGCCAGAGCTGGTAGTAGTGCAGCGGCTCCATGGGAATGGGGCAGGGCACGATGGCCAGCGGCAGCTGGGCCGCCACGCGCTCGCAGTGCTGGCGGCCGGTGGTGAGCACCAGGCGGCTGTGCGCCACCATCTCGGGGATCAGGCCGAAGTAGGCGCTGCGCACCACGATGTTGCGCGTCAGGCCCAGGCTGCTCAGCACCTGGTCGATGACGCCGCGCGCGCCCGGGTAGGTGGGCATGGGCGCGATGTGCTCGGCGGCCAGCCATTCCTGCGCGCTCCAGCCGTGCCGCGCGGCCGGGTGGTCGCGGCTCACCAGCGAGACCACTTCGTCGCTGAAGAGCTGGGCGATGTGCAGGTCGTCCGGCGGCTGCAGCCAGTTGCCGATGACCAGGTCCACCTCGCCCTGCGCCAGCTGCGCGCGGTAGTCGGCCTCGCGCGTGAGCGCATGGATCTCGATGCGCGCCAGCGGCGCCTCGTGCTTGATGTCGGTGACCAGCCGCGGCAGGAACAGGGGATCGAGATAGTCGCTGGCGGCGATGTTGAAGGTGGCCGTGCTGGTGCGCGCGTCGAAGGCGCGCGGCTCGGTGAACAGCGCCTCGGCCGCGCGCAGCACGCCCGCGGCCGGCTCGATCATCTGCTGAGCCACGTCGGTGATGACCATCTCGGCGCCGCTGCGCACGATGAGCGGGTCGCCCGTGAGCTCGCGCAGGCGCTTGAGCGCCGCGGAGACCGCCGGCTGGTTCATGCCCAGGCGCAGCGCCGCGCGCGAGACACTGCGCTCGGTGAGCACGGTGTAGAGCACGCGGATCAGGTGCAGGTCCACCCGATCGAAGAAGGCCCGGTCCACGCACGCGGGCGTGGCGCCTTGCGGGGTCGGTGGGGCGGTGTGCTCCATCGGCGTCAAGGGCTGAAGAGGTTCAGGCCGTTTGCACGGCGGTGACCGCGCGCAGGATGGCTTCGCTCGTCGCGGGCGCCATCAGCGGCGGGTTGGTCCTGTGCCCACCCGCGGCGGAGATGGCGTCGCGGATCGCGAAGAACACCGAGAACGGCAGCAGCAGCGGCGGCTCGCCCACGGCCTTGCTGCGGTGGATCGCGTCCTGCGTGTTGCGGCCCTCGAAGAGCTTGACGTTGAACACCGGCGGGCAGTCGTTGGCCGTCGGGATCTTGTAGGTGCTGGGCGCGTGCGTCATGAGCAGGCCGCTTTTGGGGTGCCAGACCAGCTCCTCCATCGTCATCCAGCCCATGCCCTGGATGAAGCCGCCCTCGATCTGGCCGATGTCCACCGCCGGGTTCAGCGATTGGCCGACGTCGTGCAGCAGGTCGGCGCGCAGCAGCTTCCATTCGCCGGTGAGCGTGTCGACCACCACCTCGCTCACCGCCGCGCCGTAGGCGTAGTAGTAGAACGGGTGGCCCTGCATGGTCTTGGCGTCCCACGACAGGCCGGGCGTGGCGTAGAAGCCGTCGGACCAGAGCTGCACGCGGTCGAGGTAGGCGTCGGCCACCACGGCGCTGAAGTCGAGCTGCCGGCCGCCCACCATCACCTTGTCGTTGGCGAAGCCTACGTCCTCGGGCTTGCCGCCGTGGCGCTGCGCGACGTTGGCCGCCAGGCGCTCGCGGATCTGGCGCGCGGCATCCTGCGCCGCCTTGCCGTTGAGGTCCGAGCCGGTGGAGGCCGCGGTGGCCGAAGTGTTGGCCACCTTGCTGGTATCGGTGGCCGACAGGCGCACGCGCTCGAAGTTCACGCCCAGTTCGTGCGCCACCACCTGCGCCACCTTGGTGTTCAGGCCCTGGCCCATTTCGGTGCCGCCGTGGTTCACCAGGATGGAGCCGTCGAGGTAGACGTGCACCAGCGCGCCGGCCTGGTTTAGGTGCTTGACGTTGAAGCTGATGCCGAACTTCACCGGCGTGAGCGCCAGCCCCTTCTTGAGCACGCCGTTGGCCGCGTTGAAGGCGGCCACCGCCTGGCGCCGCGCCTGGTAGTCGCTGCCGCTTTCCAGCTGGTTGACCAGTTCGTGGATGATGTTGTCGCTCACGGTCTGGCGGTAGGGCGTGACGTTGCGCTTGCCCTGGCCGTAGAAGTTGGCGCGGCGCACCGCGAGCGCGTCCTTGCCCAGCGTGCGCGCGATGCTGTCGAGGATGTACTCCATGCAGATCGCGCCCTGCGGCCCGCCGAAGCCGCGGAACGCCGTGTTGCTCTGCGTGTTCGTCTTGCCGCAGTAGCCGTGCATCGCCACCTCGGGCAGCCAGTAGGCGTTGTCGAAGTGGCAGACGGCGCGCGTCATCACCGCGGCCGAAAGATCGGCCGAGTGGCCGGCGTGCGAGACCATCTGCAGCGTCACGCCCAGCACGCGGCCCTCGTCGTCGTAGCCCACGTCGTACTCGTACCAGAAGCCGTGGCGCCGGCCGGTGATCATGAAGTCGTCGTCGCGGTCCAGGCGCAGCTTGACGGGGCGGTTCAGGGCGCGCGCGGCCATCGCGGCGATGCAGGCGAACTGCGCCGATTGCGATTCCTTGCCGCCGAAGCCGCCGCCCATGCGGCGGCACTCCACCAGCACCGCGTGCGCCTGGATGCCGAGCGCGTGCGCCACGAGGAACTGCATCTCGCTCGGGTGCTGCGTGGAGCAGTGCACATGCATGCCGCCGCCTTCCTTGGGCAGCGCGTAGCTGATCTGGCCCTCCAGGTAGAACTGCTCCTGCCCGCCCACGTCCAGGCTGCCGGTGAGGCGGTGCGGCGCCTTGGCGATGGCGGCGCGGATGCCGGCCTCGTCCTGGCCGGTGGCGCTGCGCGTCAGGTGCATGGGGGGCACCACGTACTGCTGCTTTTCGTGCGCCTGGCGCGGCGTGAGCACCGGTTCGGCGCTTTCGGTCTTGAGCACGCTCCTGGCAAGCGCGGCGGCGCGGCGGGCCTGCTCGCGCGTTTCGGCCACCACGGCGAAGACCGGCTGGCCGAGGTAGCGGATCTCGCCGTCGCACAGGATGGGGTCGTCGTGCAGCACCGAGCCGCAGTTGTTTTCGCCGGGAATGTCGGCCGCGGTGAAGACGCGCACCACGCCGGGCATGGCGCCCACCACGGCCAGATCGCTCTCCAGCAGGCGGCCCGCGGCCACGGGCGAGAGGCCGAGCGCGCAGTGCAGCGTGCCGTTCAGCTCCGGGATGTCGTCGCTGTAGGTGGCGGTGCCGGTGACGTGCAGCTCGGCCGATTCGTGGGGGCGGCTCACGCCCACACGGGCGCCGGCGCGCAGCGCGCTGGCTTCGGCGCCGGGGTTGAAGCGGGCCTTGAGGTTGTGCTGGTAGTCGGTGAAGGGTTCGTCCTTGCGCAGGAGTTCTTCGGCAACACGGGTATTCATGAGGGTCTCCTTCAGGCGATGACGGCGGTGTGCGGCAGCACGCTGAAGACGCTGGTGGCGTGGCTCGCCAGCGGGGCCGCGGCGCGCGTTTCCAGCCACAGGCGCTGCAGCAGGTTTTGCGCCACCTGCAGGCGGTAGGCGCTGCTGGCGCGCATGTCGGTCATGGGGGCGTAGTCCTGCGCCAGCGCCTGCTGCGCGGCGCGCACGGCGTCCTGCGTCCAGGGCTGGCCGAGCAGCGCGGCCTCGGCCCCGGCCGCGCGCTTGACGATGCCCGCCATGCCGCCGTAGGCCAGGCGCACGCTTTTGACCACGTCGCCCGAAAGCTCGATGGCCATGCCGGCGCTGATGGCCGAGATGTCGCAGTCGAAGCGCTTGCTGATCTTGTAGCCGCGCACCTGCCGGCCGAAGGCCGCGAGCGGCACGGTGATGGCCTGCACGAACTCGCCCTCCTGCAGGGCGTTCTTCATGTAGTCCAGGTAAAGGTCGGGCAGGGCCAGCGTGCGCACCGCGCCGGCGCGGCGCAGCTCGACCGAGGCGTCGAGCGCCATCAGGATGGGCGCCGAATCGCCGATGGGCGAGCCGTTGGCGACGTTGCCCCCCATCGTGCCCGAGTGGCGTATGGGCGTGGAGGCGAAGCGCAGCCACACGTCCATCAGGCTGGGCGCGCGCTGCACCAGGGCGCGCCAGGCGTCTTCCAGCGACGCGGCGGCGCCGATCCACAGGTGGCCGCCGCGCTCTTCGATGCGCTGCATCTCCTGCACCTTGCCCACGTAGATCAGGTCTCCCACGTCGCGGAACTGCTTGTTCACCCACAGGCCGATGTCGGTCGAGCCGGCCAGCAGCCGGGCCTTGGGCTTGGCGGCCCGCAGCTCGGCCAGCTCATCGAGTGTGCGCGGCGCGTGGAAGTGGTCCGTGCGCTCGCCTTGCGGCGTGAGGGTGGCGGCGCTGTAGTCGAGCGCGCCGGTGCGCTGGATGGCCTGGAGCGCCTCGATCACGGCCTGGCGCTTCAGGCGCGCCTCGGGCAGGTCGAACATGCGCTGGCCCGCGTCCAGGATGGGGCGGTAGCCGGTGCAGCGGCACAGGTTGCCGGAGAGATTGTCGGCCAGCTCCTGGCGCGTGGGGCGCGTGCCGTCTTCCAGGTGGCGCTCGTAGGTGTCCCAGAGCGTCATCACGATGCCCGGCGTGCAGAAGCCGCATTGCGAGCCGTGGCATTCCACCATCGCCTGCTGCGCCGGGTGCAGCGCGCTCTGGCCGCCGGCCCCCGCGGGTGCGAGCGCCGCGAGGTCTTCGACGGTGAAGAGCGCCTTGCCGTCCAGCGTGGGCAGGAACTGGATGCAGGCGTTGATGGAGCGCAGCTGCAGCCCGCCCTGCGCATCGAGCTCGCCCAGCACCACGGTGCAGGCGCCGCAGTCGCCCTCGTTGCAGCCTTCCTTGGTGCCCATCTGGCGGCGGTTCTCGCGCAGCCAGTCGAGCAGCGTGCGGGTGGTCTGCACGCCGCTCACTTCGACGGTGCGGCCGCCGAAATAAAAGCGGATGGGCGAGGTAGATACGTGTTCTGTCATGACGGTCTCGATCGTGTGGTGGGTGGCGTCGTCGTGGGCCACCGTTTGCATCTGGCGATGGTGCGGCTTTTCGCGCCCGGTTTCCATAGGCGGCATGCCATATTCGCCATGCCCGCGAGGGCATAACACATGGGTTTACCCTTATGGTGGCGGCGCTGCGCGCTAGACGCCCAGGGGCAGGTCGGCCGATTTGAGGGTGCGCAGCACGAAGCTCGACTGGCTGTGGCGTATGCCCTTGATCTTGTAGAGCTTCTCGCGCAGCAGGCGTTCGTAGTCGCGCGTGTCCTTCACGACCACGCGCAGCAGGTAGTCGTATTCGCCGGAGACGAGGTGGGCCTCGACGATTTCGGGAATGGTGGCGAGCACCTGGCCGAATTTTTCCAGCGTGTTGTCCGAATGGCTGTCGAGCGTGACCATGACGAGCACGGTCTCGCCCAGGCCGAGCGCGGCCGGGTCCAGGCGCACGGTGTAGCCGGTGATCACGCCGGCCTCTTCCATCTTCTTGATGCGGCCCCAGCAGGGCGAGGCGCTCAGCCCCACGGCGGCGCCGATGTCCTGCAGGCTGGCGCGCGAGTTGGCCTGCAGGACGGAGAGGATTTTTCTATCGAGACGATCCATGGAGAATATTATTCCATGGCAAATCCAGACGAAAAAAACCTTTCTGCAATTTCTGAATCTGGAGAGAAATCCAGAAGAATCGTCTGCGGCCTGCGGCGTACAGTTCCTCCCTGTCAAGGCGCTTTACCGAAGCGCATGCCGCGGATGAGGCCCCGCCTGGTTACCGCCGGGCGGGGCGCTTGCCTACCGGCTCGCGGGAATCAGGCAGATGGTCAGCAGCAGCGATGCATCCTGCACCGCCCGCAGCGCATGGGGCGCGCGCGGCTCCAGGTGGATCCAGTCGCCGGCGCGCAGCATCCGGGGTTGGCTGTCCACGGTGAATTCCACTTCGCCCTCGATGCACTGCACGGTGAGCTCGCCCGGGGTCTCGTGCAGCGGCAGCGTGTCGCCCGCGGGCAGCACCACGCGGATGACTTCCAGCTGGCCTGCCTTGATGATGGCGTGCGTGGGCGTGTGAGGAATGCGCCCGCCCAGGGGCGTGAGGCTGACCACCTCGGAAGAGAGAGCATGGGGCAGGGCCATGAGAAAACCTCCTGTCAGTTATCCACAGCGTTGCACATCACCCGCGACGCTTGAAACCGGCGCGGTCCAGGCCAGGGCCACCGCGCAAGGGCCGCCCCGAAGCGCTGGTGGCGTCCTCCTTTCCACGCGCAGCGTGAGAGAAGGGGGAAGCGGCGCAGCCGCTCAGGGGGTTGTGTCATTTCAGACTGTACGGCTGCGTGCCAGCGGCGGGTTCTTGGCGAAATAGCGCACGATGCCGCGCATGAGCGCGTCGGCGAGCTGCTGCTGGTAGGCGCTGGTGCGCAGGCGCGCTTCTTCCTCGGGGTTGCTGATGAAGGCGGTCTCCACCAGCACGCTGGGGATGTCCGGGGCCTTGAGCACGGCGAAGCCCGCCTGCTCCACGCGCGCCTTGTGCAGCTTGGCCATCGCGCCGATCTCGCCGAGCAGTACGCCGCCGAGCTTGAGGCTGTCGTTGATCTGGGCGGTGGTGCTCATGTCGAGCATGGCGCGCTGCACGTGCTGGTCCTGCACGCCCACGTTCACGCCGCCGATCAGGTCGGCCTGGTTTTCCTTGTTGGCGAGCCAGCGCGCCGCGGAGCTGGAGGCGCCGCCCTGGCTCAGGGCGAAGACGCTGGCGCCGCGCGCGCTGGGGGTGCTGAAGGCGTCGGCGTGGATGGAGACGAAGAGATCGGCCTGCACGCGCCGCGCCTTGGCGACGCGGGTGGCCAGGGGCACGAAGAAGTCGGCGTCGCGCGTCATGTAGGCGCGCATGGGGTTGCCGCCGATGCGTGTGGCGTTGATGCGGTCGCGCAGCAGGTAGGCCACCTTGAGCACCACGTCTTTTTCGTGCGTGCCTTGCGGGCCGCTGGCGCCGGGGTCTTCGCCGCCGTGGCCGGGGTCGAGCGCGACGATGATGATGCGGTCGGTGCCACGCCCCTTCGCGGGGGTGGGGGCGGATGCGATGGCGGGTGGCTCGGCTGCGGGCGCGGGCGTGGGCGCCGATGGGCCGGGGGTCTGCGCCTGGCGGTGGATCAGCTCGCCCAGCGGATCGTCGCCGCCATCGGCCGTGGCGCCTGGCGCCGGGGGCGCCGGCGGGGCGGCCTGGGGCGCCGGGCCGCTTCCCGCGCGTTCGGCGATCAGCATCGCCAGGGGATCAAGGGGCTGGGCGGGGTAGAGGTCGAGCACCAGCCGGTTGCGGTAGCTGGCCACCGGAGGCAGCGAGAAGACCTGGGGGCGCGCCTCGCGCTTGAGGTCGAGCACCATGCGCACGACGCCGGGCTGGTACTGGCCGACGCGGATCGAGGCGATGTTGGGGTCGTCGGGCTTGACCTTGCCCACCAGCTCGCGCAGTTGCGGGTTCAGGTCCATGCCCTCGATGTCCACCGCCAGGCGCGGCGGCTCGGGCACGAAGGTCTGTTTGGTGGCGAGCGGCTTGTCCGACTCGATCGTGACGCGGGAGTAGTCCTGCGCGGGCCAGATGCGGACGGCCACGATGCTGGCGCCGCGGGCAAGGTGTTGCGTGCCCAGCAGCAGGGCCAGGGTGCCGCCCTGCACGAGGCTGCGGCGGCGCATGGGGAAAAGATCGGAACGGCTTTCTGTCATCACGGGTAAAGCTGCTGCAGCAAGGCCTGGCCGTGCTTGGTTTCGGCCCGCAGCGTCACGCGTCGGGCGTCATCATGCTCTGCTTCGATGTAGATAGCAAGATCCGGCGGTGGCGTATGGGCAACAGCGTTTTCCGGCCACTCGGCGAGTTTGAGGCCGGGGCTGGCGAATAGGTCGCGAAAACCCGCGTCCTCCCATTCGCGCGGGTCGTTGAAGCGGTAGAAGTCGAAGTGCCAGATCGCGAGGCCGCTGGCTTGGTGGGGCTCCACCACGGCGTAGGTCGGGCTCTTGATGCGGCCCGTGACGCCGAGCGCGCGCAGCAGGTGGCGCACCAGCGTGGTCTTGCCCGCGCCCAGGTCGCCCTGCAGCGTGATGAAGGCGTTGGCCAGTTGCGGCATGCGCGCCAGCCGCGCGGCGAAGCGTTCGGTATCGGCTTCGGAGGGCCAATGCAGCTCGATGGGGGGATGCATGGCGGGTGAATCGGGCATTTCTACAATCGGGCGATGGTCGATGGCGATGAATTGCTGGCGCAGATCCACGATTGGGCGCGCGAACTGGGATTTTCCCAAATCGGCGTCTCGGGCGTGGATCTGTCCTCGGCCGAGCCGCAGTTCCTCGACTGGCTGGCCCAGGGCTACCACGGCAGCCTGCACTACATGGCGGAGCATGGCCTGAAGCGCGCGCGCCCGGCCGAGCTGCTGCCGGGCACCGTGAGCGTGATCACCGCGCGCATGCCCTACCTGCCGCGCACGGCGCCCCCCGATTGGGCGGCGCGCGAGCGCGAGCGGCTGCAGCGCCCGGGCGAGGGCGTGGTCTCGCTCTACGCCCGGGGGCGCGACTACCACAAGGTGGTGCGCGGGCGGCTCAACAAGCTGTGCGAGCGCATCGCCGAGGCGGTCGGTCCGTTCGGCCACCGCGCGTTCACCGATTCCGCGCCGGTGCTCGAAAAAGAGCTGGCCCGGCGCAGCGGCCTGGGTTGGCAGGGCAAGCATTCGCTGGTTCTCTCGCGCGATGCGGGCTCGATGTATTTCCTCGGCGAGATCTACCTGGATTTCGAGCTTGGCCCCACCGAGCCGGTCACCGACCACTGCGGCACCTGCACCGCCTGCATCGACGTGTGCCCGACGCAGGCCATCGTCGCGCCGGGCGTGGTCGATGCGCGCCGCTGCATTTCCTATCTGACCATCGAGAACAAGGGCGCGATCCCCGAAGAGCTGCGCCCGCTGATGGGCAACCACGTCTACGGCTGCGACGACTGCCAGACCGTCTGCCCGTGGAACAAGTACGCGCAGAAGACGGAGATCCCTGACTTCGACGAGCGCTCGCCGCTCGTGGGCCGGCAGCTCGTCGACCTGTTCGCCTGGGACGAGGACACCTTTCTGAAGCGCACCGAGGGCGGGCCGATCCGCCGCATCAACCACGAGCGCTGGCTGCGCAACGTGGCCGTGGCGCTGGGCAATGCGCTGCGCCAGGCGAGCGGCGACGAGGCCGAGGCGCTGCGGGCGGCGCTGCGCGCGCGGCTCGATCACCCGAGCGCGCTGGTGCGGGAGCACGTCGTCTGGGCTTTGAAGCAAAATACGGCTCAAACGCTTGACTGACAAGCGCGAGCAGCTCTCATTTCAGGAGAGCAGGCCGAGCGCCAGCGGCAAGCTGGCCAGCGCCACGATGTGCGAGAGCGTGATGAGCCCGGCCACGTAAGGGCCGCGGTAGCCCATCTCGACGGCCAGCACATAGCAGCTCGACGCCGTGGGCAGCGCGGCGAAGGCCAGCAGCACCGTGGCCTGCACGGCCTCCAGCCCCAGCAGCCGCACCAGCAGCCAGGCCCACAGCGGCATCAGCACGTGGCGGATCGTGAGCACGCCGGCGGTGAGCAGCCGGCTGGTCTGCAACTGCCCCCACTGCATGCCCGCGCCCACGGCCATCAGGCCCAGCGGCACGGCGGTTGCGCCCACGCGCTGCAGCGAGGGCGTGAGCCAGCCGGGGAGCTGCAGCCCCGCGAGGTTGAACGCCAGGCCGCAGACGGTGGCGATGATCAGCGGGTTGCGCGCCAGCTCGCGCAGCACCCGGCTTTCGCTCTGGCGCGCCATCGGCCAGACGGCGGCCACGTTGATCAGCGGCACGCACACGCCGATCAGGATGGCGACGGCCTGCGAGCCCGCTTCGCCCGCCAGGCGCGCGGCCAGCGCCAGCGCGATGTAGGAATTGAAGCGGAACGCCACCTGCGCCGCGCCGGCGTGGTCGCGCCGCTCGATGCGGTGCGACAGCCCGGGCAGATGGGGCAGCGCCCAGGAAAGCGCCACGCCGCCGCAGCTCAGCAGCAGGCCGGCGGCGATCAGGCTCGACGCCTCTCCCACGTGGATCGGGGTCTTGACGATGGAGAGAAACAGCAGGATGGGAAAGAGCAGGTAATAGACCAGCCGCTCGACCGGCCCCCAGATGCCGCGGTCCAGCGGCGTGAAGCGGCACAGGAGCCAGCCCGCGAGGATCAGCGAAAAATCGGGCAGCAGCAGCGCGGCGTAGTTCATCGGGCGCAGGGGGACAGCAGGGTGATGCCGTGGTCCGACGGCAGGTAGTGGTTCATCTTCTCGCACCGGCCGTCGACGCAGAGGTCGAAGTCGGCGGTGAACTCCGAGCGCGTGAGGCGCAGCGGCGTCGCGGGCCAGGGCTCGGGATGATAGACGTACCAGCCGTCCTCCAGCCTGGCGTCGGGCGGCGGCTCCATGCCCGCGCCCGAGCCGCGGATGCGCGCCGCCACCAGGTGCAGGCGCGGCGGGCTGCCCGGCTGCACCGCGTAGTCTTCCTCCCAGCGTTGCTTCTCGATCGAATGCGTCCAGGCCAGCGTGAAGCGCTCGGCCGGGACGAAGACGGGCGCGGCGTGCGCGGCGGCCAGCGCGAGACAGAGGCCCAGGACCACGCCGCTCAGGCCCTCGCCGCCTTCGGTGCCCGCGTGCGCCAGACGTGCCAGGACAGGAACAGCACGCAGCAGGCCATGCCGGCCTCGTCGGTCCAGGGGATGGCCGCCACCAGCAGGCAGGCCGCGGCGATCGCGAACAGCCGCTCGGCCCAGTTCAGCGGGCCGCGCAGGTAGCCGATCGCGCCCGCGCCCCACAGGCAGACCGCGACGACGGCCTTGAACGTGACCCAGGCGGTGGCCAGCACGCTGCCGCCCTGGGCCATCAGCGCCGGGTCGTAGACCGCCATGTAGGGCACGATGAAGCCGGCGATGGCGATGCGCACCGCCTGAAAGCCGATCTTCATGCCGCTTTCCCTGGCGATCGGCGCGGCGGCGAAGGCCGCCAGCGCCACCGGCGGCGTGAGGTCGGCCATGATGCCGAAGTAGAAGACGAACATGTGCGAGACCAGCAGCGGCACGCCGAGCTTGAGCAGCACCGGCGCGGCCAGCGAGCTGGTGATGATGTAGTTCGGGATCGTCGGGATGCCCATGCCCAGGATCAGGCAGATCACCATGGTGAAGAACAGCGCCAGGAAGATGCTGTTCTCGCCGATCGCGATCACCTTGCCGCCGAGCTCGGCCGCCACGCCCGTGAGATTGATCACGCCGATGATCACGCCGACGATGGCGCAGGCCGCGGCCACCGGCAGCGCGTGGCGCGCGCCGTCGGCCAGCGCGGTGATCGCCAGCTTGCGCGCGTTCTGCCCGGTATGGCGGATGTAGGTGAGGGCCACCAGCGCCGCGGTGACGACGAAGAAGGTACCCACGCCGAACTTGAAGAAGCCGCTGCAGGCGAGCGCCAGCAGCACCCAGAAGACCACGCGCAGCCCCGTGCCCTTGACGCCCGTGAGCACCGCCGAGCCGAAGATCAGCACCACGGTGAGCGCCAGGCCTATGGTGCCCGAGAACATCGGCGTGTAGCCCGCGAACAGCAGCCACACCAGGCCCGCCAGCGGCAGCAGCAGGTGCCAGCGCTCGCGCACCGCCTTCCACGGGTCGGGGCACTCGTTCTTGGGCAGGCCCACGAGGCCCTTGCGCCCGGCCTCCAGGTGCACCATCCAGAAGGCGGTGAAGAAGTACAGCATGGCCGGGATCACCGCCGCCTTGACGATGTCCACGTAGGGCACGTTGATGGTCTCGGCCATGATGAAGGCCACCGCCCCCATCACCGGCGGCATGATCTGCCCGCCCATGCTGGCCGTGGCTTCCACGCCGCCGGCGAACGACGAGGCGTAGCCGAAGCGCTTCATCAAGGGAATGGTGAACTGGCCGGTGGTCACCACGTTGGCCACGCCCGAGCCGTTGATCGTGCCCATCAGCCCCGAGGAGATCACCGCCACCTTGGCCGGGCCGCCGCGCGTGTGGCCCACGGTGCCCATGGCGAAGTCGGTGAACAGGTCGATCATCCCGGCCTGCTCCAGGAAGGCGCCGAACAGGATGAACAGGTAGATGTAGGTGGACGAGACGTAGGTCGGCGTGCCGAAGAGCCCCTCGGTGCCGAACGACAGCGTGCTCAGCACCTGGTCGACGCCGAAGCCCCGGTGCGCCAGCACGCCGGGCAGGTGCTCGCCGAACAGGCCGTAGAGCAGGAAGATGCCGCAGATCACCGGCAGCCCCCAGCCCATGGCGCGGCGCGTGGCCTCGAACACCAGCACCAGCATGACGATGCCGATGAACCAGTCGGCGCCCACGATCTCGCCGGCGCGCGCCGTCAGGTCGGCCTCGAACGCCCAGTAGTAGAAGCTGCAGGCGAAGCCCAGCAATCCCAGTGCCCAGCCGGCGATGCGGCCGATGCGCGCGAGCGATGACCCGCGGCCCTTGAACGGCGGGTAGAGGATCAGCACCAGCCAGATCACGAAGCCGACGTGGATCGCGCGGATCACCTGGCTCGACAGCGGCTGGAAGGCCGCCGTCCAGATCTGGAAGCACGAGAACAGCACGGCGATCCAGAAGGCCGCGCCGGCGAGCGGTACGTGTTCGATGTCAGGATCGCTCATGGGTGGGTTGCCAGTGGGTCAAAAAAAGGCCCCATGCGGGGCCATGCGGCACAGACGATGCTATTTGATCAGCCCGACTTCCTTGTAGTAGCGCTCGGCGCCCGGGTGCAGCGGCACCGGCATGCCCTTGAGGGCGTTCTCCAGCTTGATCGCCTTGGCGGCGTTGTGCGCGGCGTAGAGCGTGTCCAGGTTGGCGTAGAGCTGCTTGGCCATCTGGTAGGCCAGCTCGTCCGAGACGCCCGAGTGCGTCACGAGGAAGTTGGGGATGGCGGCGGTGGGTACGTCCTCGGTCTGGCCGGTGTAGGTGTTGGCCGGGATGGTGGTGGCCTGGTAGGCCGGGTCGCCCACCTTGGCCACCACGTCGGCGGGCACGGGCACCACGACGATCTTCACCGAGGTGGCCAGGTCGCGGATCGAGGCCACGCCCAGGCCGGCGGACTGCAGCGTCGCGTCGAGCTGGCGGTTCTTGATCAGCTCGACCGACTCGCCAAATGGCAGGTATTCCACCTTTCCCAGATCCTGGTAGGTGATGCCGGCGGCCTTGAGGATGGCGCGGGCGTTCAGCTCGGTGCCCGAGCGCGCGGCGCCGACCGACAGGCGCTTGCCCTTCAGGTCGGCCAATGTCTTGATGCCCGAATCGGCGCTGGCGACGATCTGGATCACGTTGTTGTAGGTGGCCGAGAGGCCGCGCAGCTTGTCCAGCTTCTTGGGAAAGCCCGCATCGGCGTCGCCCTTCCAGGCGTCGGACAGCGCATCGCCCAGCGTGAAGGCGAGCTCGCCGCGCCCGGCCTGCAGCAGGTTCAGGTTCTCGGCCGAGGCCTTGGTCACCTGCGCCGTGGCGCGGGCGTTGGGAATGGTCTTGCCGTAGATCTGCGCCAGCGACACGCCCAGCGGGTAGTACACGCCGCTCTGCCCGCCGGTGAGCACGTTGACGAAGGTCTGTTGCGCCATGGCCCCGGAGGCCATGAAGGCGGCACTCAGGCCGAGGCTGCAGCAAAGCGTGCGTATCCAGCGCATGGGCGTGTCTCCTTGTATTGGGGTGGGAGCGGGCAGAATAGCGCAAGAGCAGGCGTTTGCACCAGCAAAACACAATCGATTGCGGCAGGGATTTCCCTGACCTCGCTCCCGACCATGACCACCCCCACGACTTCCCCGCCATCCGAGGCCGATGGCCAGCTCATCGACGCATTCGCCGATGCGCTGTGGCTGCAGGATGGCCTCTCGGCCAACACGCTGCAGGCGTATCGGCGCGATCTGAACGGCCTGGCCGGCTGGCTGGGCCGGCAGGGGGCGGGGCTGCTGCAGGCTGACGAGGGGCTGCTGGGCGGCTACTTCGGCGAGCGCCATGCCCGGACCAAGGCCACGACGGCCAACCGCAGGCTGACGGTCTTCCGGCGCTTCTACCACTGGGCCCTGCAGCAGGGCATGGTGGCGGCCGATCCGACGCTGCGCATGCTGGCCGCGCGCCAGCCGCTGCGCGTGCCCGGCGCGCTCACCCAGGCGCAGGTGGAGGCCCTGCTGGCCGCGCCTGACGTGGCCACGCCGCTGGGCCTGCGCGACCGCGCGATGCTGGAGCTGATGTACGCCAGCGGTCTGCGCGTGAGCGAGCTGGTCGGCCTCAAGCTGTTCCAGCTGGGCCTGGCCGAGGGCGTGGTGCGGGTGCTGGGCAAGGGCAGCAAGGAGCGGCTCGTTCCCATGGGCCAGGTGGCCTGCGAATGGCTCGAAAAATACCTGGGCGAAGCGCGCGGCGCGATCCTGGCGGGGCAGCAGACGCAGGACCTGTTCGTGACCCGGCGCGGCGGCGCGATGACGCGCGTGATGTTCTGGGTGCTGGTGAAGAAATACGCGGCGGCGGCGGGGATCACGGCGCCGCTGTCGCCGCACACGCTGCGCCACGCGTTCGCCACGCACCTGCTCAACCATGGCGCCGACCTGCGCGTGGTGCAGATGCTGCTGGGCCACGCGGACATCTCCACCACGACGATCTACACGCACGTGGCGCGCGAGCGCCTCAAGCAGCTGCACGCCCAGCATCACCCGCGGGGGTGATGCCTGGCCTGGCGGCTTACTCGCCGCCTGTCAGCAGATCGTCGGCCCAGGCGAGCGCCTGCATGTGGGCCATGTTGATCTGGTGGCCGGACATGTGCAGCTGTTCGGCGGCGCGCGCGAAGGCCGCCTCGTCGCCGCTTTCGCAGGCGCGCGTGAGGTCGAGGAAGGGCGCGAACAGGCCGTGGTGGCGCAGCAGGGCATCGACCACCGGCTCGGGCAGCGAGACGCTCTCCAGCGCGCGCTCCAGCGGCACGCCCAGCATCACGTCCAGCAGCGAGAACACCCCCACCACGAAGGCGTTGTCGCACTCCTCGGGCGGCAGCATCTCGGCCGCCAGCAGCTCCATCAGGCGCCCGCGCACCACGGCGGTCTGCCCCACCGCGAGCGGCGTGCTGGTGTTGCGCGAGGTGGTGAGCAGCAGGGCCGCCCAGCGAAAGAGCTTCTTCAGCCCCAGGATCATCACCGCGTGGCGAAACGACGTGATCTCCATCGACAGGCCGAAGCCCGAGGAGTTGATGAAGCGCAGCAGGTTGAAGGAAAGCGTCGGGTCCTTCTTGAGCAGCTGCTCGATCTCGTCGATGTCGGCCTGCTTGCGCACCAGGTTGATGAGCTGCAGGATCGTCGCCTGCGAGGGGCGGATGGTCTGCGCCTTGACCACGGTTGGCTGGGCGAACCAGTAGCCCTGGAACAGCGTCACGCCCAGGCCCGCCATGCGCTCGTACTGCTCCGGGGTCTCCACCTTCTCCGCCACCAGCATGGCCTTGGGGCAGGCGGAGCGCGCGAATTTCACCAGCGGCTCGGCCAGCTCCGGCTTGAAGGCCTGCATGTCCAGCTTGATGAAGCTGGCCATCGGCAGCCAGCAGGCATACGCCTTTTTCATGGCGCTCTGGTCGAAGGCGATGCGAAAGCCCCGGTCCTTGAGCGCCTGGAACACGCCCACCTTGCTCTCGATCTCCTCGGCCGGGGCGTCCGCGGCGAGCACCGGGATTTCGAGCACCACCTTGTCGGGGTGGATCAGCTCCAGGTGGGCCCCCACCAGGCTCTCGTGCATGCAGTTGATGAAGACCGTGTTGCGGCCGATCAGGGTCTCGGCGCCGGCGTAGGACAGCGCGTTGAACAGCACGGCCGCATCGGTGGAGGCCGTGTGCTCGTGCAGGGCGGTCGAGCGGTCGAACAGCTCGTAGCCGAACACCGCGCGCTGGGCATCGAGGATGGCCTGGCGGGCGATGACGACGAGGTTGTCGGGCGCGGGTGCGGGGGAGGGGGAGGTGTCGGTGGCATCAGTCATGGGTTCAGATCTCGCACATCTGGTCCGACCAGGCAAGCGCCTGCAGGTGCGCCATGTTGACCTGCTGGCTGGTCAGGGGCGTGTTTTGCAGCGCGGTGTAGAAATCGGTGTCGTCGTTGGTTTCGCAGGCCTTGACGAGCTGCAGCAGCTGGCCCAGCGTGCCTTCGTGGCGCACGATCTGGTCGACCACCTCGGTGGGCAGGTCCAGCAGCTGGAGCGCCTTGTCCAGCGGCATGCCCAGCATCTGGTCGAGCATGGAGAACATGCCGACGAGAAAGGCCTCGTCGGTCTGCTCGGGCGTCAGGAACTCCTTGGCCAGCAGCTCCATGAAGCGCCCGCGCACCACCGCGGTCTGCCCCACCGCGGGCGGCGGGCCGCCGTGGCGCGAGGCGGTGAGCAGCAGGGCGGCCCAGCGAAACAGCTTCTTCAGGCCCAGCAGCATGACGGCCTGGCGAAACGAGGTGATCTCGTGCGTCAGGCCCAGGCCCGCCGAATTGATGAGCCGCATGAGGTTGAACGCCAGGCCCGCGTCCTTCTTGAGCACCTCTTCGATCTTGTCGGTGCTGGCCTGTTTGCGCACCAGGTTGAGCAGCTCGATGATGTGCGCCTGCACGGGGCTCAGCAGCTTGGTCTGCACCAGCGTCGGCCGCGCGAACCAGTAGCCCTGGAACATCGCCACGCCCAGCGAGGACACCATGTCGTACTGCTGCGCGGTCTCGATCTTTTCGGCGATCAGCTCCGCCTTGCTCGAACGCTGCGCGTAGTTGATCAGCACCGTGGCCTGGTCGGCCGGCAGCACGGAAAGATCGAGCTTGATGAAATCGGCCAGCGGCAGCCAGGGCGCGTAGACGGATTCGAGCACCGTCTGGTTGAACGCCAGGTGAAAACCGTGCTCGCGCAGCTGCGCCAGCACGGGCTGGCGGGCCGCGACCTCCCGCGCCTCGGGCAGGGCCAGGGTCGGGATTTCCAGCACGATCTTGTCGGGGTTGACCAGCTCCAGGTGGCCGCCCGAGAGGCTTTCGTGCGTGCAGTTGACGAACAGCAGCGTCTTGCCCACGAGCTCCTCGGCGCCGGCGTGCGAGAGCGCGCTGAACATCACCAGCACGTCGCTCGCCGCCGTATGGTCGGTGCGCCCGTGGGAGCGGTCCAGCAGTTCGTAGCCCACGACGGCCTGCTCGGCATTCATGATGGCCTGACGCGCGATCATGGCGCTCGCCAGGGATGCGTGCGTGGCGGGGGTGGCGGCGGATGGATCGGTCATAAACGCTGACGCTGCCCGGGCGGCGTGCAGGAAGTGGGCTTGCCGGAGATTGTAGGCACCGCCGTCCTCGGTAGGGGGCTCGGCGGGGCCGTCCGCGGGCGCGTGGCGCCCTCCCTACAATGGCGATTTTCAGCCGATGACGGAGATGTGGCGCGATGGCAATCTATGAACTCGATGGCGTGGCGCCCAGGATGGCGGCGACGAGCTGGGTGGCCGAGAGCGCCGAGGTGATGGGCGGCGTCACGCTGGAAGACGAGGCGAGCGTCTGGTTCGGCACCGTGGTGCGCGGCGACACGGCCCACATCACGATCGGCGCGGGCTCCAACGTCCAGGACGCGAGCGTGCTGCATGCCGACGAGGGCCTGCCGCTCACCATCGGCAGGAACGTCACCGTGGGCCACAAGGTGATGCTGCATGGCTGCACGATCGGGGACGAATCGCTGATCGGCATCGGCGCGATCGTGCTCAATGGCGCGAAGATCGGCCGCCACTGCCTGGTCGGCGCTGGCGCGCTCGTGACCGAAGGCAAGGAGTTCCCCGACGGCTCGATGATCATCGGCAGCCCGGCGCGCGTGGTGCGCCAGCTCACGCCCGAGCAGATCGAGGGCCTGCGCTGGAGCGCGCGCCACTACGTCGAGAACGCGCGCCGTTTCAGGGCGGGGCTCAAACGCATCGCCTGAGTCGGCATCGTGTCCGAGCTGCAGCGTTTCCTTTTCGACGGCCTGCCCGTGCGCGGCGCCATCGTGCGCCTGACGCAGGCCTGGCAGGAAGTCCTGCGCCGCCGCGCGGCCAATACCGAAACCGGGGCCTACCCGGCGCCCGTGGCAAGCCTGCTGGGCGAGATGCTCGCCGCGGGCGTGCTCATGCATGCGCACGTGAAGTTCGACGGCGCGCTCATCCTGCAGATCTCGGGCGACGGCCCGGTGCGGCTGGCGGTGGCGCAGGTCGATGGCGCGCTGCAGGTGCGGGCCACGGCGTCGGTGGGTGCCGCGGTGGCGCGCGATGCCGGCCTGCCGGAGCTGGTCAACCGCCACGGCGCGGGGCGCTGCGCCATCACGCTCGATCCGCGCCAGCGCGCGGCGGGGCAGCAGCCCTACCAGGGCATCGTCTCGCTCGCCGACGATGCGGGCATGCCGTTCGCCGATCTGGCGCAGGGGCTGCAGAACTACATGATGCGCTCCGAGCAGCTGCCCACCACGCTGGTGCTCGCCGCCAACGAAGAGGTGGCGGGCGGGCTGCTGGTGCAGCGCATGCCGCTGGCGGGCAAGGGCAACCTGGGCGCCGGTGCACAGGATCCCGACGACGCCTACGAGCGCATCGCCCTGCTGGCGGCCAGCCTCACGCATGAAGAACTGCTCGCGCTGGAGCCGTCGGCCGTGCTGCACCGCCTGTTCTGGCAGGAAAGGCTGATGGCCTTCGCGCCGCTCACGGGTGAGCAGGGCCCGCGCTTTGCCTGCACCTGCTCGCGCGAGCGCGTGGCGGCCATGCTGCGCGGTCTGGGCGAGCCGGAAGTGCGCGACATCCTGCGCGAGCGCGGCGAAGTCGAGGTCGGCTGCGAGTACTGCGGGCAGCAATACCGCTTCGACCCCGTGGATGCCGCGCGGCTCTTCACCGCGCCTGGCGACCAGCCGCCCCCGCCTTCGCGCGTGCAATGAGGCGGGCGCCCGGCGCTGGCCGGGCCGCTGCGCTCATACGGATTCGCATTCAATCGTCTCACTTTGTTGGTTCGCCTCGCCGTGCTACAGCACTGCCTTCGGCTCCCGCCGCGTTATCCGATCGAATGCGAACCCGTATTAGCATCGAGCCATGCATGTCGATCTGAAAATTCTCGATGAGCGTCTGCATGCGCAGATGCCCACGTATGCCACGCCCGGCAGCGCCGGGCTGGATTTGCGCGCCTGCCTGAAGGCGCCGCTGCAGCTCGATGCGGGGCAATGGGAGCTGGTGCCCACGGGCATGGCGATCCATCTGAAGGATCCCGGGTATGCCGCGCTGATCCTGCCGCGCTCGGGGCTGGGGCACAAGCACGGCATCGTCCTGGGCAACCTGGTGGGCCTGATCGACAGCGACTACCAGGGAGAGCTGATGGTGAGCTGCTGGAACCGCTCGTCAACGTCTTTCACCGTGCAGCCGTTGGAAAGGCTGGCGCAGCTTGTCATCGTTCCGGTCGTGCAGGCGCAATTTCGCGTGGTGCGGGAATTCGTGGCGAGCGAGCGCGGTCAAAACGGCTATGGCTCCACGGGGCGGCGATGACGGACCGCACGGCGTGAGGCCGATCGGCAGGAAGGAATGACGATGAAGCAGATTTTTCGCACGGCCACCGTGGTGGCGGCCATCGGCGCGGCGGGCCTGCTGGCCGGATGCGCCAGCAGCCAGCCCCGGCCCTACCATGCGCCGCGTTATGCGGGCCAGCCTGCGCAGGTCTACCAGACGCAGGCCGATCCGTACGGCACGCGCTACGGCACGGTGGTCGGCATCGAGAGCGAGCGCGGCGCCAGCCGTGGCACCAGCGGCGCGGGCGCGGTGGCGGGGGGTGTCATCGGTGGCGTGATCGGCAACCAGTTCGGCGGCGGCACCGGCCGCGCGCTGGCCACCATCGCGGGCGCGGTGGGGGGCGCGGTGGCGGGCAATGCGATCGAGGAGCACGCCAACCAGGGCGGCACCGGCCAGTACTACGTTACCGTGCGGTTCGACGATGGCTCGCAGGAGGTGTTCACCGTGCCTGCGCTCGGCGGCCTGCAGCGCGGCGAACGCGTGAGGTTCTACCGCGGGCAGATCACGCGCATGTAATCCAATTCCAGATCGACCGATCACTTGGTCGGCTTCGCTGGCCGTGCGACAGCACTGTCTGCGCTTCGCCTTCGCGTGCTCGATCGATCTGGAAATGCAATAGGGTTATGCGTGCAGCCTGAAGAAGCCGGTGCCGGCGCTGCGGCGTTCGGTTTCTTCCGGTGTGGCCTCGCGCACGCCATGCACCTTGAGCGCCAGGCGCAGCGCGATGCCCGCGAGCGGGTGGTTGCCGTCCAGCACGACATGGTCGGGGTAGATCTGGGCGACGGTGAACAGGTGCTCCTGGGGCAGCCTGGCGGCGATCTCGGGAGGCAGGCCGCTGTCTTCGATGATCATGCCTTCCTCCAGCTCCGCGGGAAAGGCCGTGCGGGGTTCGAGGAAAAGCAGGTTTTCGTCGTAGTCGCCGAAGGCTTCCTCGGGCTCCAGGTGCAGCGCCAGTTCGGCGCCCGCGCCGTGGCCCTGCAGGGCCTGTTCCAGGCGTGCGAGCAGGTCGTCGCCGCCGACGAGGAATTCGACGGGTTCTTGCAGCACGTCCAGCTCTTCGCCCAGGGTGTCGCTCAAGACCCAGGTGAGCGCGACGACGCAGTGTTCGGTGATGTCCATGGGCGAGAATTGTCGCAGACGGAGGTGAACATGCAGTCCGACCAGCAGCACGAGTCTTCCTTGCCCGTCGGGCGGTTCGAGGGGCGCGAGGCATTCCGCCAACTGGTGCGCGACGCCCTGGCCTGCGCCGCGCGCGAGGCTTGGCCGGAGCTGGTGTTCAGCGATGCCGATTTCGCCGATTGGCCGCTGGGGGAGTCCGATGTGGTGGAAAACCTGCACCGCTGGGCCGGGCACAGAAGGCGCCTGACGCTGCTGGCGGCGGATTACGAGGCCGTGGCGCGCCTGCACCCGCGCTTCGTGCACTGGCGTGTGCGCTGGGATCATCTGGTGCTTGCGCGCAAGGCGCGGGCGATCCACCGCGAGGACGTGCCCAGCGTGCTGTGGTCGGCCGGCTGGGTCCTGCAGCGGCTCGATCCGGTGCGCAGCAACGGCGTCAGCGCGCGCGAGACGGAGCGCCTGGCCAGGCAGCGCGAGCAGCTCGACGAGTGGCTGCAAAGCCGGTCCGCGCCGGGTTTCCCGGCTTCCGTGCTGGGGTTGTGACACAAACATTTGCGATCAGGGTTAATCAGGATTGACTCAAATGCATACAATCCACATTGACTTCATTTCGCCGCCTTGAGCGGCGGGTGAACCCTGTGGTCCGGGTGCAGGAAATTCCCGGATCGCGGGGTCGTCGATATTCCTGCGATTCACTTTTTTCTGGATTGACCATGAAATACTCCGTCGTTCTGGCGTCGCTGCTCGCAGCGGGCGCGTTGGTGGCTTGTGGCAACAAGCAAGAGTCCGCTCCGGCGCCCGCCGCTGCCCCGGCCGCCGCGCCCTCGCCGGCTGCCGAAGCTGCTTCCAATGCCGTAGACGCGGCCAAGGACGCCGCCAAGGATGCAGCCAATGCCGCCTCTCAAGCCGCCACGGCGGCCGGCGATGCGGCCAAGGCGGCGGGTGACGCCACCGTGGCAGCGGCCAAGGACGCCGCGGACGCGGCCAAGGATGCCGCCAAGGACGCGGGCGATGCCGCATCCGACGCGGCCAAGGCCGCCAAGGAGGCCGCCGACAAGGCCGCCCAGGCCGCCACGGGCAAGTGATCGCGTTTTCGGATCGCGCGGCCTCGCCGCGCCGGTCCGGCGCATGAAAAAGCCCCGGTGCATGCCGGGGCTTTTTCGTTGGGGCGTCGGCCGGGCCTACTTCAGGTCGTCCACCAGGATGCGCAGGATGCGGTCCACGTTGGCCGAGCTCTCGGGCTGGCCGTCGGACTTCAGGACCGAGACGGTGCTCTGTGCGCCGCTGCCGTGCACGACGATGCGGTATTTTTCAGGCGGGGCGGCGTTGGCGCTGGCGCCGAAGAGCTTGCTGAAGAAGCCCGGCTCCTTCTTCTCGGTGGGCGTGACGTAGCGCACGAAATAGGTGCCCTGGCTGCGGTCGCGGTCTTCCACCGTGAAGCCAGTGCGGTCCAGCGAGAGCCCGACGCGCCGCCATGCGTGGTCGAAGTCTTCGCGCAGCTCGATGACCTGGGTGCCGTTGGCGCTGGCCAGTCGGGCCGTGGCGGCGGCTGCCGGAGCCATGGGCGCGGCGGCCAGGGCGGCCTTGGCCTGTTCTTCGGAGACGCCGAGCTTGACCATCAGGCGGCGCAGGAATTCGGCTTCCAGCTCATGGTCCTCGGGCCGGGGCTGCCACCGCGTGTTGTCTTTTTGCGCGCCGGTGTAGACCTCCTGCATGCCGCGGTGCGTGATGTAGATGTCTGTGCCGCCGTCGGAGCGGCGTTCCAGCCGGGTGCGGAACTTGTCGCGCTCGCCCGTGGAGTAGAGCGAGTCGAAGATCTTGCCGATGGTGCGCCGGATGGCGTCTTCCGGGATCTTGGCGCGGTTTTCGGCCCAGTCGGTCTCCATGATGCCGATCTGGGGCTGGTCGAGGGCGAGGACGAAGCCGTGCTCCAGCCAGAAATCGCGCACCGGCTCCCACAGCTGGTTGGGCGTGCGTGGGACCACCAGCCAGCGCTCGCTGCCGTCGCGCTCGATGCGCACGTCGCCGATGGTGTTCGGGGCGGCGTTGATCCCGGCCTTGGCCTGCTGCGCGCGGCCGGCTTCGTAGGCGGCCGCGGAATTGGCCTTGCCGGGGACGGCGTAGCGCGTGTCCGTGCTCAGCTGCGTGAGGTCGGGCGGCACCTCCAGCGAGGAGCCGACGGAGGCGCTCTTGTAGTCGATTTTGTCGCTCTCAATGGATGAGCAGGCCGAGAGCGCGACGGCGAGGCCCAGCAGGCCCAGGCGTAGGGTCGGGTTCACGCGGGAATCTTTCGTGGTGGAAATGAAGTGAGTCAGTGCAGCAGGCCGCTGGCACGCAGCGCCGCCTCGACGGTGGCGTGGTACGGGCCGGCCAGCGGCGTCATGGGCAGGCGCAGGGCGCCGCCGCACAGGCCCAGGCGCGCCATGGCCCACTTGACGGGGATGGGGTTGGCTTCGACGAACAGGTATTTGTGCAGCGGCATGAGCTGGCGCTGGATGCGCATGGCCGTGCGCGCGTCGCCCGCGATGGCGGCGACGCACAGCTCGTGCATCAGGCGCGGCGCGAGGTTGGCCGTCACGCTGATGTTGCCCTGGCCGCCGCAGAGCATGAGCGCGACGGCGGTGGCGTCGTCGCCCGAGTAGACGGCAAAGCCTTCGGGCACGTCGCGGATCAGCCATTGCGCGCGGCCGATGTCGCCCGTGGCTTCCTTGATGCCGACGATGCCGGGGATCTGCGCCAGGCGCAGCACGGTGTCGTGCTGCAGGTCCGCCACCGAGCGGCCCGGCACGTTGTAGAGCACCATGGGAAGATCGCCCACCGCCTCGGCGATGGCCTTGAAGTGCTGGTACTGGCCTTCCTGCGTGGGCTTGTTGTAGTAGGGCACGACCTGCAGCTGGCTGTGCGCCCCCACCTTCTTGGCGAAGCGCGTGAGCTCGATGGCCTCGTGCGTGGAATTGGCGCCGCAGCCGGCGAGCACGGGCACGCGGCCGGCCGATTGCTCGACGGTGACGCGGATGATCTCGCAGTGCTCCTCCACGTTGACCGTGGGCGATTCACCGGTGGTGCCGACCACGCTCAGGCAGTCCGTGCCTTCCTGGATGTGCCAGTCGATCAGCTTGCGTAGCGTGGGGTAGTCGATGCTGCCGTCCTCGTGCATGGGGGTGACGAGGGCGACGACGCTGCCGGTGAAGAGGGGGCTGCGGGTGGTCATGTCCGTGTGAAAAAACGGTAATGGAGCATTCTATGGCAGGTGCAACGGGATGCGAACCGCCCGGGTTGACGCTGGCGTGGGCAGGCGCACGGCGGCGATGCGCTGCACGAAGCGCTCGGGCGCCGTGAGAAAGCCGTCTTCGTAGGCCACGATGCGCAGCGCGGCGCAGGCGCTCAGGAGCTCGCCCGGCTGCAGCAAAAAATCCGGGCGTGAGGGTTTGCCCACGGTTTCGTTGCCTGCGGCAAAGGTTTCGTAGAGCAGCACGCCGCCGGGCGCGACGCTGGCGACGATGGTGGGCAGCAGGGGGCGCCAGAGGTAGTTGGTGACGATCACGGCGTCGAAGGTGCGCCCGGCCAGCGGCCAGGGGCCGTTTTCGATGTCGGCGCAGAGGGCTTCGCCCAGAGGTGATATTAAATCGATAGCTGCTTGCGCCCTGTCCACGCCGGTAACGGGGTAATTTCTTTCATGAAACCAGCGCAGGTGGCGGCCCATGCCGCAGGCCACGTCCAGCACCGTGCCCCCGGGGGGAACGAGGTGGCTCCAGCGCTGTATCCATTCCGAGGGCGGCAGGTTCTCGTGCATGAGGGTCTTTCAGAAACAAGCCCAGACCTGCTCGGCCAGCAGCACCATGAAGCCGGGCTGCAGGTACAGCAGCACCGCCGCCGCCAGCGCCAGCAGCAGCGCGATCCAGAGCAGGAGGCGGGCGGTGGTCATGCGGCTTGCGCCAAGGGGCGGCTCACGGGGGTTTCCTTCACCGGCAGGTTGATCAGCGCCGCTGCCACGCCCAGCGCAATGGCGATCAGCCACACCGTGTCATAACTGCCGGTGCGATCGTACAGATAGCCGCCCAGCCAGACACCCATGAAGCTGCCGACCTGGTGGCTGAAGAAGGCAAAGCCGCTGAGCATGGAAAAGTGCTGCACGCCGAACATCTGCGCCACCACCGCGTTGGTCGGCGGCACGGTGGAGAGCCACAGCAAGCCCATCACCGCCGCGAAGAGGTAGACCGACGCGGGCGTGACCGGCATGAGCAGGAAGGCGGCGATCACCAGCGCCCGTGCGGTGTAGATGAAGGCCAGGATCCAGCGCTTTTGCAGCCGCTGGCCCAGCGCCCCGGCGGTGTAGGAGCCAACGATGTTGAACAGGCCCACCAGGGCCAGCGCGAAGGCGCTCACCTGGGGGGTGAGGCCCTTGTCCGACAGATAGCCTGGCAGGTGCACCGCGATGAAGGTGACGTGAAAGCCGCAGACGAAGTAGCCCGCGGTCAGCAGCAGATAGGGCGGGTGGCGCAGGGCCTCGGCGATCGCGTGGCGCACCGTCTGCGTGCGCCGGGCCGCATGGTGCGCGTGAAAGTCGGGCTCGCGCAGGCCAAAGGCCAGCGGCGCCATCACCAGCGTCAGCACCACGATGGTGAGCAGCGCCGTCTGCCAGCCCATGTGCAGGATCATCTGCCCCTCGATCGGCATCAGCAGGAACTGGCCGAACGAGCCGGCCGCCGCCGCCACGCCCATGGCCCAGGAGCGGCGCTCGGGCGCGATCTGCCGCCCGATCACGCCGTAGATGATGGAGTAGGTGGTGCCCGCCTGCGCCGCGCCGATCAGCACGCCGGCCGTGAGCGCGAACAGAAAGGGCGTGGGCGAGAGCGCCATGCCCAGCAGGCCCACGGCATACAGGAGCGTTCCGCCCAGCAGCACGCGGAATGCGCCAAAGCGGTCGGCCAGCATGCCGCCGAAGATGCCGAGCACGCCCCAGGAGAGGTTCTGGATGGCGATGGCAAGCGCGAAGGTCTCGCGCGTCCAGCCCATTTGCTGCGTGATCGGCAGCATCCACAGGCCGAAGCCGTGGCGGATGCCGAGCGACAGCGTGACGATGATGCCGCCGCAGGCGAGCACCTGCAGCATCGGGAGTTTTCTGGCGTGGGTGGACATGGTGCGGCGGTGCAAGTGTGCGCTGGCCGAGAGGGTCTGGCGCGCGCCTGGGAGGTGATGGGTGCGAGGGGTGTGAATGAAACGGCTTCAGGCCGTGCGGGTGGAGGCGGCGGAGGGTTTGCGGCGCTTGCGTTCGACCGGCTGCGGGTCGCCGGGGTGGGAGGCGCCATGGACGCGGCGTGCCTGCCGCTCGGCCTGGAAGTCCGCGCTCAGCGTGACGAGCGCGTCCTTTGCGCCGATCGGGGCCTGGCATTCGGGGCAGACGGGTGCCAGCGTGACCGGGTGGCCGCAGTGGCGATGCGCGATGCGCAGCGCCGGTTCCCCCCGGCGCGGCAGGCCGCTCCATTTTTCACCCCAGGCCTTGAGGCTGAGCAGCAGCGGGTACAGATCGAGCCCCTTGGGTGTGAGCCGGTATTCAAAGCGCGGCGGGCGTTCGCTGTAGCGCGCTCGCGTGACGATGCCGTCGGCCTCCAGGCGCTTGAGCCGGGTGGAGAGCAGATGCGAGGACATGCCCGTCTGCGCCTGGAATTCCTCGAAGCGCCGGGTGCCCAGGAACAGCTCGCGCACGATCAGCACCGTCCAGCGGTCGCCCACCACGGCCAGCGCGCGCGCCACCGGACAGACGCTGTCGCCGACTTCCTGCCAACCCATGCCTTGTTCCTTCAAAAAATGAAGTGATTATGGCATGCCCACCGCCTGCACGTGACGGCCGAGGCGACGGTGCTGGGCGCCTCCATTGAGGCATGTAAACACTGGATAAACGTCCAGTCCTACAATCCGCCGCCATGGCGAAATCCCCCATCCCCGCATACTCCGAAAGCACCATCCGCGTCCTCAAGGGCCTGGAGCCCGTCAAGCAGCGCCCGGGCATGTACACCCGCACCGACAACCCGCTGCACGTCATCCAGGAGGTGATCGACAACGCCGCCGACGAGGCGCTGGCCGGCTTCGGCAAGAAGATCCGCGTGACGCTGCATGCCGACGGCTCGGTCAGCGTCGAGGACGACGGCCGCGGCATCCCGCACGGCCTGCACCCCGAGGAGGGCGCCCCGGTGCTGGAGCTGGTCTTCACCCGCCTGCACGCGGGCGGCAAGTTCGACAAGGGCGCGGGCGGCGCCTACAGCTTCTCGGGCGGCCTGCACGGCGTGGGCGTGTCGGTCACCAATGCCCTGAGCAAGCGCATGGAAGTGGCCAGCCACCGAGAGGGCCAGGTGGCGGCCATGGCCTTCGAGGGCGGCGACGTGGTGCAGGCCCTGCAACTGCGCCCGCAGGGCGAGGGCGACCGCAGGCAGGGCACCACGGTGCGCGTCTGGCCCGACCCGAAGTATTTCGAATCGCCCCAGATCCCCATGGCCGAGCTGGTGCACCTGCTGCGCAGCAAGGCCGTGCTGCTGCCGGGCGTGACGGTGCAGCTGATCGACGAGAAGAAGAAGGACACGCAGACCTGGCAGTACAAGGGCGGCCTGCGCGACTACCTGGAGCAAAGCCTGCCGGCCGACGCGGTGATCCCGCTGTTCGAGGGCGAGGGCTACGCCGGCAGGGACGACGACAGCTTTGCCGAAGGCGAGGGCGCCCAGTGGGTGCTGGCCTTCACCGAAGACGGCCACCCGGTGCGCGAGAGCTACGTCAACCTGATCGCCACCACGGCTGGCGGCACGCACGACAGCGGTTTGCGCGATGGCCTGTTCCAGGCGGTCAAGGGCTTCATCGAGCTGCATGCGCTGCTACCCAAGGGCGTCAAGCTGATGCCCGAGGACGTGTTTGCCCGCGCCAGCTACGTGCTGTCGGTCAAGGTGCTCGATCCGCAGTTCCAGGGCCAGATCAAGGAGCGGCTGAACTCGCGCGATGCGCTGCGGCTGGTGTCCAGCTTCGTCAAGCCCGCGCTGGAGCTGTGGCTGAACGCCAACGTGGAATGGGGCAAGAAGCTGGCGGAACTCGCCATCAAGGCCGCGCAGACGCGCCAGCGCGCCGGCCAGAAGGTGGAAAAACGCAAGAGCAGCGGCGTGGCCGTGCTGCCCGGCAAGCTGACCGATTGCGAAAGCCGCGACATTGGCTTGAACGAGGTGTTTCTGGTGGAGGGCGACAGCGCCGGTGGCAGCGCCAAGATGGGCCGCGACAAGGAAACCCAGGCCGTGCTGCCGCTGCGCGGCAAGGTGCTCAACACCTGGGAGGTGGAGCGCGACCGCCTGTTTGCCAACACCGAGATCCATGACATCTCGGTGGCCATTGGCATCGATCCGCACGGGCCGGACGATGAAGTGGACTTGAGCAATCTGCGCTACGGCAAGATCTGCATCCTGAGCGACGCCGACGTGGACGGCGCGCACATCCAGGTGCTGCTGCTGACGCTGTTCTTCCGGCACTTCCCCAAGCTGATCGAGGCCGGCCACGTGTACGTGGCGCGCCCGCCGCTGTTTCGCGTCGATGCGCCCGCGCGCGGCAAGAAGCCCGCCGCCAAGCTCTACGCGCTGGACGAGGCCGAGCTGACGGCCATCCTCGACAAACTGCGCAAGGAAGGCGTGCCCGAAGGCAAGTGGAGCGTGAGCCGCTTCAAGGGCCTGGGCGAGATGAACGCCGAGCAGCTGTGGGAAACCACCCTCAGCCCCGACACCCGCCGCCTGCTGCCGGTGCAGGTGGGCAGCATGGGGCTGCAGCCCACGCAGGAGCTGATGACCCGCCTGATGGGCAAGGGCGAAGCCGCCGCCCGGCGCGAGCTGATGGAGCTGCATGGGGATGCGGTGGAGGTGGACGTGTGAACCAGCCACCAGCCACCATGCTGTATGCCAGCCTGCTGGCCGACATCAAGCAGCGTGTGCGCCAGGCGCAGGTGCGTGCCGTGCTGGCGGTGAATGCGGAGTTGATCCGCCTGTACTGGGATATTGGCCGGGCGATCGATCAGCGCCAGCGGCAGGAGGGTTGGGGTAGTAGCGTCATTCCCCGCCTGGCGCGCGATTTGCACAACGAAATGCCGGAGGAAAAGGGTTTTTCCGAGCGCAACATCAAGCGGATGCTGGCTTTTTACCGGGAATACGCGCAGTTGGAATTTGTGCCACAGGCTGTGGCACAAATCGAATCCCTGGCAAAAGTGCCGCAGGCTGTGGCACTTTTTCCGGTGGAGCTGATTCTGGCCTTGCCTTGGGGACACCATGCGGAGTTGATGGCCAAGGTCAAAGACCACGCCACGCGCCGCTGGTACATGCAGGCCGCGCTGGAGCATGGCTGGAGCCGCAACATCCTGGTCATGCAGATCGAGACGGCGGCGCATCAGCGCCAGCATCGAGGCCATCGAGCAGGAGCTGGGCGACATGGAAAATTGAGCCATATTTACCTGCAGCGCTTGCCAATCAAGCGCAAGAGGCTATTGAATTTGAAGCATGAATGACCTGACCTCCCCCGACCTGATCACGCCCAAAGACGAGGGCGACCAACTGGCCCTGGGCCAATACGCCCAGCGCGCTTATCTCGAATACGCGCTCAGCGTGGTCAAGGGCCGGGCGCTGCCCGACGTGGCCGATGGGCAGAAGCCCGTGCAGCGGCGCATTCTGTACGCGATGGAGCGCATGGGCCTGGGCTGGGGCGGGGCGGGCGGCAACGTGCCGGCGCGGCCCGTCAAGAGCGCGCGCGTGGTGGGCGACGTGCTGGGGCGCTTTCAC
>OFJB01000114.1_pt1 | contig 45342 bp, 36 predicted proteins | sample 1775081 | NCBI WGS metagenome assembly OFJB01 (sample SAMN08195771, study PRJEB24354) | sludge metagenome | isolation source: initial sludge from phenol fed wastewater aerobic bioreactor | place: India: Nagpur | collected 2016-06-05
GGATGGTTCATGCTCATTCTTATAGGTCATATAGAGGTATTGATCTATACCCCTCAAAGAACCGGCATACTCTATTATCCGGTATTCTTCAGATTTTTTGTGATGGAGACTCAAGAGACACTTAGAGGTGCATTCTTCTTCTTTTTAATGGACTTTTTCCTGCTTGTAGTTCTATCCGGGATAGCATTGGCAATTATTAAAAGATTCCGTTCAATGTTGCTTGGAATGAGAAGAACAACAAAGTTATCTCTGACCGATAGAGTTGCGATGTATTCTCTCTGGTGTATATTTCCATTAAGACTTATTGCCGAAAGTTTTACTGCCAATATCAGCGGAGGCAGTTTTCTTACAAAATCGATAAATCATCTGCTTAAAGCATTTGTATCCAACCCGGAAAATGTTATGCCGGTTTGGTGGGCCTACTCAATTTCTCTTGGAATATTCTTTCTTGTACTTCCATTCACAAGATATATGCATATTCCTACCGAGATTATTCTTATTACACTAAGGAATGTCGGAATTAAATCACACTCTTCGAGAGGAGGATACGCCGAAGCAGAGATTTTTTCGTGCTCCAGCTGCGGTATCTGTATAGATGCTTGCCCTATGTCCGTTAAAAAGAGAAATTTAAAATACACTTCGGTATATTTCATCAGATTTCTCAGAAGATTTAACGGTAAGGAGCTAATTCCGGCAGATAAGTGTCTGATGTGCGGTAAATGTGTTGAAATGTGTCCGGTAGGTGTTGACTCTTGCAGGCTTAAAAGGCTTAGAAGAGAGGAGGTAAACAGCCGATCAGCCCTGCAGAATTACAGCTATCTGCCAGGATTGGAAGAGAAACAGGGAGATGGTTTGGAGCTACTATATTACGGTGGATGTATGTCATCTTTAAATCCGAATGCGATTAGGGCTCTTAAGGGTATTCTCGAAAGAGCAAATGTCAAATTCATTCATTTAGATAAAGATAACACTATTTGCTGTGGAAGGCCGCTAATTCTTGCCGGCAGATCGGAAGATGCAAAAGAGCTTATTAAAAAGAACCGGGAGATGATTTTGAATTATCATCCATCTATTCTGCTTCTCTCCTGCCCTATCTGCTTTAAGGTTTTTAACGAGGAGTACTCTTTAAAGGGAGTCAAGATTATGCACCACACACAATATCTCGATTTTCTTATTAAAAATGGTGCAATCAAATTGAATAAAAGTGAAAAACTGCTTGCTTATCATGATCCTTGTGAGCTGGGCAGAGGATCTTCGATATACAATGCTCCGCGCAGAGTAATTAAAGAGGTTGGTAAAATCTCGTATGTCGGTGCATCCAAAAAGGAGAGCATATGTTGTGGCGGAAGTTTAGGATCTCTTACTCTGACCAAGGATGACAGAGATGCCATAACCAGGCACTCAATAGAGAAGCTTGTAGAAAACAATCCACAAATGATTGTCACTGCATGCCCTCTTTGTCAAAAGACATTCTCCCCTCACTCACCAGTTCCGGTAAAAGATATCGCTGAAGTGGTTCATGAATGCTTAAATTGAAATATATTTGCGAACTCAAATTTAAATATGATGACTCAATACAAACTTAGAAATCTGGCAACTGGTAGAGAATTTAACGATGAGGGGTGGACTCTTAACGATCCAGCATATGATAAACCATCTTTAATTAGAGCCGATTATACTGAAAAACAGCTGAATTTAAGAGACTCATCTTTAGGCATATATCGCTTTTCGGGATGGCTTCCTGTAAACAGATTTCTAAACAATGCTCCTGTAACAATCACCTATAAAAGTGAAAAACTTGCCGATAAACTTGGGCTAAAGAATCTTTATATTGCATACAGCGGATACTGGCCGGAAATAGGTGCCAATATGACAACTTGCTCATTTAAAGAGACAGAGGCCTACTCTGTATGCGCACGATTATCTGAGAAGAGTAATAAAATATTGGTAGTTGCCTCGGCAGGAAACACAGCCAGGGCATTTGCAAAGGTGTGCTCTGAGAATCATATTCCTCTTTTGCTGGTTGTTCCGTTTGATAACAGGGACGCAATGTGGTTCAGAGAGAAGCTGGATCCATGTGTAAAGTTAATCTGCACACCTAAGGGGAGTGACTACTTCGATGCCATTGATTTATCTGCAAAAATTTGTAAGTCCCCTATTTTTATTGAAGAGGGAGGGGCTCGCAATATTGCCCGGAGGGATGGAATGGGCACAACTGTTCTATCTGCAACTACTTTTATCGGGAGAATCCCTGACTACTATTTTCAGGCTATTGGTAGCGGAACCGGTACTATTGCCGCCTGGGAGGCAAATCTCAGGTTAATTGAGGATGGTAGATTCGGGTCAAATAAGATGGTGCTTCTACCATCTCAAAATATACCATTTACACCGATGTACGATGCCTGGTGTGCCGGTAGCAGAACGATTGTGTTCGAAAATGAAGAGATAGCAAGAGAGAATGCACTAAAAATCGGAGCGAAGGTTCTCTCCAACAGAAGACCCCCCTACTCTATACCAGGAGGACTTTTCGATGCACTCAATGATACAGGTGGTGAGATAGAGGTTGCAGATAATAGTGAAATGGAAGCTGCATGCAGACTATTTGAAGAGTATGAAGGTATTGATATTCACCCTGCAGCTGGTATTGCTCTTGCCGGAATGATAAAATCAATTAAGAAGAGGTGTATCGATCCTAATTCAGTATTAATGCTGAATATAACAGGAGGTGGAGAAAAAAGAGTAAAAGAGGAGTATAATATGATATATCACGAACCTGATCTTATAATTGACAATAGTACGGAACAAGAGGTGATAATTAATATGGCAGAGGCTCTATTTAAATGAAATTGTGATGAAGGCAGATATATTCTCGGTATTTAGACCAAAACTATTTGAAATATTAAAAAACAGAACTTACAACAAGCAAAAATTCATTTCCGATTTTATTGCCGGTATAATTGTGGGGATCGTTGCACTTCCATTAGCGATTGCGTTTGGAATTGCCTCCGGAGTAACTCCTCAACAAGGTCTGATTACAGCAGTAGTTGCCGGACTTTTGACATCACTGTTCGGGGGTTCAAATTTCCTTATCGGAGGGCCTACGGGGGCTTTTATTGTAATTGTTTTTGGGATTGTATCTGAATACGGGATGTCCGGGCTTATCATTTCAACAGTTTTAGCAGGAATAATGCTTGTTTTAATGGGCTATTTTAAACTTGGTTCCCTTATAAAGTTTATTCCATACCCAATTGTAGTCGGTTTTACCAGTGGTATCGCCCTTGTTATTTTCTCTACACAGATTAAAGATTTTTTCGGTCTTACTATTGAGACTGTTCCATCTGAATTTATACCCAAATGGATAGCTTACTTCAATCATATAAGCTCTATTAACATATATGAGACACTTCTTGGCCTCTCATCTCTATTGATTATTATCTTCTGGCCAAAAATAAATAAAAAAATCCCCGGATCACTTATTGCCATTATTGCAGGAACCCTATTCACCCTGGTAGCCGGCAGATTATTCGGTATAGAATTTACTACCATTGCTACTAAGTTTCCGGAGCTTGCAGGAGGAATTCCTCTTCCAAAACCGGAAGCTCCAAAAATAGATTTCGAGGCTGTAAAAATGCTTTTTCAGCCGGCAGTCACAATTGCTATACTTTGTGCTATTGAGTCTCTTCTTGCAGCAATGGTTGCAGACGGAGTAACCGGCAAGAGACACGACTCAAATACTGAACTAATAGGACAAGGGATAACTAATATTATAACCCCATTTTTCGGAGGAATTCCTGCAACAGGAGCTATTGCAAGGACAATGGCCAACATCAATAATGGAGGTAAAACACCGGTAGCTGGTCTGATTCATGCAGCCTTCCTTTTGCTGATTTTCCTCTTTTTAATGCCTTATGCGGTTTATATTCCCTTATCTACCCTTGCGGCAATTCTGATAATTGTAGCATATAACATGAGCGAATGGAGAACATTCCGGTCGCTTTTCAAGGCTCACAGGGCAGATGTTGCCGTGCTATTGATAACATTCTTTCTAACTGTATTTATAGACCTGACAGTAGCAATCGAGGTCGGAGTAATTCTTGCAATCATACTGTTTGTAAAAAGGATCTCCGATAATTCAAGTATAAATCTGCTTGACAACAATGTGATTGCACTTACTGAAAATGTAGAGTTTCCGGAGGATATTGAGACATTCCAGTTGCCTAAAAGTATTGAGGTTTATGAAATCGACGGACCATTCTTCTTTGGTCTTGCAAGTAAGCTTGATGAACTTGACTCCTCTGAACATCATAAGGTTAAGGTAAGAATAATCAGAATGAGAAAAGTTCCGTTCATGGATTCTACAGGACTAAATAACCTAAGGAACCTTTTAAAAAGATCTAGAAAGGAAAAAATTGAAATTGTCCTGTCGGGAGTAAACGAAAATGTGAGAAATTATCTTGAATCCAGTGGTTTTGCCATGGAAATAGGAAGGGAGAATATACTTCCGCATATCTCCCTTGCTGTTGAAAGAGCCCTATACCTGGACTCTTTTATAAAAGATAATTCTAAATCGATCAGACGCGTTTAAGAATTATTGCTGTACCCATTCCACCCCCTATACAGAGTGATGCGAGACCTATTGATTTACCCTTGTTTTTTAACAAGTGTATAAGTGTAACGATAATTCTGTTTCCCGATGCACCTATTGGGTGTCCCAAAGCTATCGCTCCACCGTTTAGATTGCATCTCTCCTCAAAAAAGTCTTTATCTACTCCATGCTCGTTACACAGCTCCTTGATTACTCCTAAAGATTGGGCAGCAAATGCCTCATTAAGCTCAATAATCTCCATCTCTTTCAGAGACATTCCGGAATTTTTAAGAGCCATTCTGATTGCTGGCACCGGACCCATTCCCATTATTGATGGATCTACCCCACCCTGTCCACAAGAGATTATTTCCACAAGTGGTTTTAAATTGAATCTCTTTACAGCTTCTTCATCGGCAAGCATAACAAAAGATGCTCCGTCATTTACACCCGATGCATTTCCTGCTGTAACGGTGCCATCCTTCTTAAATGCAGGCTTAAGAGCTGCCAATTTTTCCGGTGTACTGGCCCTGTTAGGGTACTCATCTTTATGAAACACAATTGTTTCCTTTTTTGTAACAATCTCTATTTTAATATTTTCCTCATCAAAAGATCCATTATCCACAGCAGCGATTGCTTTTACCTGTGATTTGTATGAAAACTCATCTTGTTCCTCTCTTGTGAGACCATATTTCTCTGCAATATTCTCAGCAGTGATACCCATATGGACATTACTGAATGCATCAGTCAATCCGTCAAAAACCATATGATCGGTGAGAGCGATATTGCCCATTTTAACACCGTTTCTTACAGATGATGGGAGAATCCATCCAGCATTGGACATGGATTCTGTTCCCCCGGCGATAATAACAGAAGCGGCCCCGGATAAAATCTCTGCATATCCATTCATAACGGCCTTCATACCACTACCGCAAACCATATTAACACCATACGCAGGCACTTCTGCAGGAATACCAGCTTTTATTGCAGCCTGTCTGGCAACACCTTGAGACTGGCCCGCATTTAAAACACTTCCGGCAATCACTGAATCAATTTTTGAGGCATCGATTCCTGTTTCGGCGATAATCTCACCGATAACTTTTGCTCCAAGTTCTCCCGGTGAAAAAGAGGCAAGAGATCCTCCAAATTTTCCTATCGGTGTTCTCTTTGCCGATACAATAAATACTTTTTTCATAATGAGTTATATTTTCATTTTTGTGAGATCAGGTGAAATAATCAATCTGGCGCCGGTTGCCTCCTGAACCTGCTCTATTGTAAATTCAGGATGGATCTCCTTAAGCAGCAGACCCTCTTTAGTAACCTCGATTACTCCCATTTCAGTTATAATCATATCTACCTCTCCTGAGGCTGTAAGTGGCAGATTACACTCTGTCAAGATTTTATGGGCCCCCTTTGCTGTGTGTTCCATTGTTAAGATCACTTTTCTTGCTCCGATCAAAAGGTCCATTGCTCCTCCCATACCTGGTGTCTTTTTACCTGGAATGATCCAGTTTGCGAGATTCCCTTTTTCATCGGTTTCAAGAGCACCCAGGAAGGTTACATCTACGTGACCTCCTCTGATTATTGCAAATGAATGAGCAGAATCGAAACATGATGCCCCTGGATTAACAGTGATAAAGCCATTTCCAGCATTGGTGTAATATTTAAGCTCTTCACCATATGCAGGTTCCGGTCCCATCCCTAAAACACCGTTTTCGGATTGAAGCGTTACAGTAATTCCCTCGGGAAGATAGTTGGGGATCAATGTTGGCAAACCTATTCCCAGATTTACAACATCTCCGTCTTTTATTTCGAGAGCAGCTCTTTTGGCAATGACTTCTCTAACCTCGTTTTTATCCATATTTATAGCGTTTTTACTTCATTTCTTCTGACAAATTCCTGAGCCACAAAAGATGCAACATCATCGGCATATGAGTTCATTCCGAACCCTGCGTCATAACCGAGTTCTTTTGCAAGTTCGTGGTTGATTCGAGGGCCTCCGCAGATTAATATAACCTTATCTCTTAGCCCTTCGGCTTCGAGCAGCTCAACTAATTCAACCATATTTTTGATGTGGACATCCTTTTGAGTAACAGTCTGGGAAACTAGCAAAGCATCTGCATTAAGCTCAATTGCCTTAGCAATAAAATCCTCATTAAGCACTTGTGAGCCAAGGTTATATGCCTCAATCATTTCATATCTTTCCAGCCCGTAATGCCCTGCATATCCTTTCATATTCATTATCGCATCAATACCAACTGTATGTGCATCTGTCCCCGTACTGGCTCCTACTACTACAATTTTTCTACCGACATTTGCCCTGATATATTCGTCGGTTTCGTGCATATCCATTTTATTACTCTCAACCTTGGGAACATACACCGATGAATAATCTACTGTATGTGTTAAAGAGCCGTAGCAATTAAAGAATGTATATCCCGGTGTAAGTTCTTTAAAGAATACTACCTGAGGATTTTCGAGCCCCATTTTTTTTAATAGAATTTTGGCACTCTCTGTAGCCTCCTCTCCGGCAGGAACGGGAAGAGTAAAACTCAACTGAACCTTACCATCATTAATTGTATCGCCATATGGTTTGATCTTTGTCATATCAAGAGTTTTATCAAACTCTTTAGACTGCATTGAATAAAGTCCTCCGCTCATTATTTGCCTCCTTTCATTTTTTCAATAAATGGATTAATATAGTTATTCTCCTTTTTAACAACCCCATCAAGTCCTTTTCCACCATTTCTGGATCGTTTAACATTTCCAAAAATACCTTTCTCCAGAGAGTTAAAAAGTCCCTCCTTCTGAATCTCCTCCAGTAGCAAAATTGATTCATTAAGAACCTTTGTAGCTCTCTCTTTAACTATTCCACCCTCTTTAAATTCAACTTCATCGCCGATACTTCTCATATTTGAAAATATATATTTTGCATTTTCAATCGAGAGATATCTATCTGACATAAATGGAGTGTGAATAGCCTCAGTTGGCATTCCAAGCAATTGAATGCCCTGTCTTGTCCAAATTCCGATCATATTAAAAAGCGCATCCTGAATATGACCCTTGAATATATTTCCTGTCATAAATTTTGTAGGAGGCATATATTTGAGAGGAGAATTAGGGAATATCTCTCTGGTCATCAGGGCTTGAGCTAACTCATAAAGAAACCCGTTCTCCAGTTCAGGATCCATTTCAAATGCGTGTCCGAGACCCATCTGCTCCTCAGGAATACCTGCCAAAAGAGCAAGTTGCTCATTAATGAGGTCTGATGCCAACACAGTATGTGCCTCTTCGAAAGCATCGGCGGTAGTCAGATAGTTATCTTCACCTGTATTTATTATTATTCCGGCAAATCCGTTTATTATTCTTGAAAAATATTGATCCACCAAGGTTCTCTGCATATTTATATCGCGGAAAAGAATTCCGTACAGTGCATCGTTCAACATTACATCGAGACCCTCAAGAGCACCCATTGCTGCAATCTCCGGCATACATAACCCTGAACAGTAGTTACATAGTCTGATATAACGATTCAACTCTCTTCCGGTTTCATCAAGAGCTGCCCTCATTATTCTAAAGTTCTCCTGGGTTGCAAATGTTCCTCCGAATCCCTCTGTTGTAGCACCATATGGAACATAATCCAGCAAACTCTGGCCGGTTGTTCTGATTACCGCAATAACATCGGCACCCTGCCTAGCAGCTGCCTGAGCCTGAATAACATCCTCATATATATTTCCCGTTGCAACAATCACGTAGAGATATGGCTTCTCCCCCTCTCCGTGCTCAGAAATAAATTTTTCTCTTTTATTCCTATTGGCAGATATTCTTCCTAACGATTCTGCAACAAGTTCAGATAGTTTCGCCTCAAATATACCTCTTTCGGCAGCCGGAAATCTGGTAATATCAAGCCCTTTCTCGGCGATCTCCTCGGCTATCTCCTGAAAACTCTTTCCGGAGGCTATCGATGCGTTGGTCAGGTAGTATAATACTCCATCGCCAAGTACACCTTTTGACTTTAAAGAATCAACAACCACATTAGGAAGAGGTACTCCTATTGCATCTACTCCGTCAATACCGGTAAGACGGCAAAGAGTTCGCTCAACAGCTGTTGTTGTAAAGCCCGAAACAAAGCTATTAACATCGTTCGCGATACTCGATGCAAAATTTCGTGCTCTCGCTACTTTATTGAAATCCAGTCCAATTTTACTTTTCATATATGCTTCCTTTCATTGAATATTTTTTCCGCATTATCAATCCATTCATTATCTGCCCCAAGGACTCTTGCAATATTAATTGCCTCCTTTGGAACTTCATAACCCTGCTCATCTACAAGTGAATAATCCATTTTATTATCAATAATCCCCTTGACTCTTTTCCTCCGGCAACGTTCGGTGGTCACGGAGTAATGAGTTGTAACTACACTAACTGTCCCTATTTCTGAGAGTATATTTATAAGAGACTCGGCAAGAGCGCTCCCTTCTGCGGGGTTAGTTGATCTGGCAGGTTCATCAATAAGTGCCAGCAACCTCTCTCCTTTTTTTAACCTGCATATTGTATCATTAATCCTTATTATTTCAGAAGAGAAAGATGAGTAGCCGGTTTTTGTATTCTGATCGTCACCTGTAAGTAAAGACACAGAATCAAAAAGCATTATCTTGGCTCTTTCACTTGGTATTCCAAGTGTAAAATGGCATAGAATCTGAGATAAAGCCAGTGTTTTTAATAGAACGCTCTTTCCTCCCATGTTTGAACCAGTAATAAGCAAAACACCATTTGTAAGATCAATATCTGTTCTTTGAAACTCCTTTCCATTTTGTAAGAGATAGAACTCAACTTCCGGGTTAAAGAGTGATTTAAAACTAATCATCTCTTTTGAAATTTCAGGGATGCAAAGCTTCTGTTTAATTATCTGTCTAGCTTTAGAAATTAAAATATCTAATTTTATTATTTTTAAATAGTTATCTCTAATATTTTTACCAAACACTTTAAGTTCAGAACAGATTCTCTCTCTAATTTGATGTTCTAATAAAAGTGAACTATTATAAAGGCTTGTATTACCAGGATTTAAGTTCAATTCTCTTCTTATACGGGCAAGCTCTTCACTGTACGAATCAAAAATGTAGAAAGACTTTGAACCAGATCTGTCAGGATCAAGAATCTCAATAACCTGCTTCATACTTTCAACCCTTGGAATTAAAATATTCAATGGGTGAATTGAGTTGGAGATTGCTTCGCTTATGAATGCAAAACTCTTTATTTCGAATAGCTCAACATCATCCAATGTATCTCCGGATGATAACTTTTCAATTGTTCCAAGTATCTCTTTAAGATCGGATATATAACTGAAGATTAAATTTACAGTAGAACCACTCTTGTGTATATCTTTAACAGTCTCATTGATAGCACTGTATTCTCTAGTAATCTCTTCTGGATCTTTAAGAAACGAAGAATCAAGAAAATACCTCTTTGAAACAGGTGAGGCTGTTTCAAGAGTATTAATCATGTACCTTATTCCGCAAGGTATCTCAATAGCATTTCTTAATTTCATCCCTTAATCTGTATATATCATAAACTGCAATCCCGCTTCTCTCCGCAATTAAATCGCAAACCTGAGCCGAATCAAGAGTATAACCCGAAGGTGAGACAGGATTAACACATATAGCAAGTAAATTACTGCTCTTAACAACCTCTAACCTGATTCCGATATGATCTAACCATATCATATTTTCCGGAGAGAGAAAAATTCGAGTAAAATCCTTAATTATAAGATTTTTAATATTAATCTCCTTCAGGCACTTAACTCTTTCGATAAACCTGTCACTCAATACTCCACACAAATATATTGAACTCTCTTTTGCAATTATCTTTAATGATTCTCCGTCAATATTAAATACACTCCCGGAGAATAGAGTTACAACTTCACTCCCATTAATCGAGTATATTCCATTTGGCAGATTATCTGCTTTTGTCTCAGAGAGTGATTCGGTTGCCGGCAGCTTTATTAGCTCAGTCAAGTGTATAGTTTTTGAAACCAATGTATTAACACTTATACTGAGCGAAGCACCCGTTGCAAGTATCAAAGCATCACAAATAGCCGGAGATGCCTGACTAACTCTTGATAGAGCTCCGTCAACTATAAAATGTTCAATTCCCCTCTCTCTCCCCAACCTGTTCATCCAGCTCTTTAATGCGGACGATTCTGATGGTCCTGCCAGTATAACTTTGCCGGCAGAATGTGCTAAGGAGGTTACCACTCTACCTGCAGCAGTACTATAATAATCCAAGTCCACTATTTCAGAGACCAACTCTCTGGTTTTAAAGAACTTTTCGGCAGTCGCATAGTAAATGCCCTCTTTAATTATAATTTCAGGCTTTGATGTACTTGTGACAATATCTGTAGATTCTCCATCTACTCCAATTGATGTAACAGCAATCTTTAATGTTTTACTCTCTATTCTTTCCAAAATATAATTAAGACACTCAGTCTTGCCTGTATTTTTCTCCATTCCGGCTACGGCAAGACTTCTGTGCTTAAGAATATCCTTTATAAACGGCATATATACTATTTGTGGAACCGCGATTTTCTGTCATAAACTTCTGGTTCAATTGACAATCTCTGTCCCCTAAGCAGAGAGGCAACACCCTCTACCTTGTCACCATTATTACAATCGGGACAATTACACTTATTCTCATAGTCTAACGGTTCAGTATATGTTGTAATAATGCCCTCAAAATTTCTCAACACTACTCTTCCGGGAGCCTGAGAAATAACATAATTTGGCATAACCGGAGTCTTTCCTCCTCCGCCTGGTGCATCTACAACAAATGTAGGCACTGCATATCCTGAAGTGTGACCTCTTAATGACTCAATTATCTCAATACCCTTTGAGACTGGAGTTCTGAAGTGTTCAAGTCCCTGCGATAAATCGCATTGATAGATATAATAAGGTCTTACTCTCATTTTTACCAAGCCGTGAACCAATCTCTTCATAATATTTGGACAGTCGTTAATGCCTTTCAACAGTACTGACTGATTACCCAATGGTATACCTGCATTTGCCATTCTTTCGCAGGCTTTGATTGACTCCTCCGTAATTTCATTAGGATGGTTAAAATGGGTATTCAACCATATTGGATGATACTTTTTAAGCATCTCTACAAGACTTTCTGTAATTCTCTGTGGACAAACCACAGGAGTTCTGGATCCGATTCTTATTATCTCTACGTGAGGAATTGCTCTCAATCTTTTAATAATTGATTCCAGTTTTGCGTCGGATACCATAAGTGCATCACCTCCTGAAAGCAGGACATCACGTACCTGAGGAGTTCTTGCAATATAGTCGATAGCCTGCTGTATATAATCTGCCGGCGACTCATTATCCTTTTGACCTGCATATCTCCTTCTTGTACAGTGTCTGCAGTACATTGAGCACATATCAGTTATAAGAAGAAGAACTCTGTCCGGATATCTATGAGTCAATCCCGGAACCGGAGAGTCCGAATCTTCGTGAAGAGGATCAAGCAGATCGGCAGCAGAGAGATGTGTCTCCTGCCCCTTAGGAATAGCTTGTAATCTTACCGGACAATTTGGGTTATCGGGGTCAATTAAAGAGAGGTAGTATGGAGTGATTGCCATCCTTAATGTCTGGAGAGACTGTTTAACCCCCTCCTCCTCTTCGGTTGTAAGTGTTATATACTTTTTCAACTGGTCAAGGGTTTCAACCCTGTTTTTGACCTGCCATTTCCAGTCATTCCACTGTTCATCGGTAACTCCCGGAAACATCTTTTCTCTTCTGCTTATTGACATATCTTTCTATATATACAATTTTTCAAATAGTTCTCTGATTGGTTTAGATTCTCTGAGTATGTTAAGAGTAAGGTCCGCATGACCTTTTGCATATCCGTTTCCAACAATTAGGTTGATATCTTTTCCCACTCCTTCGGCACCAAGTGCTGCCTTTGTAAAACTGGTAGCCATAGAGAAGAAATAGACACTGCCCCGACCTTTTGTTATAAGAATTGAGGTCATTTCTGTTGATGGAACATTTACATTATTAATTGTAACATCGCACCCTCTACCTCCCGTAATCTTCATAACCTTTTCGTAGACGTCCATTACGTTGGTCGCGTCGGCAATAATAACATCGGTTGCAAGATTCAAATCCTTTATACGTTGTGCATTTTCGGTAGAATATTCAACCACAATAACTTTCCCGTAATTACCGACATTTTGCATTGCCTGATAGCTGCATAGTACGCCAGATTTACCACCACCTCCGATAATACATACAATATCTCCCTCGGTTACCAGCCTGTCCACCTGTGCAGGAGCACCGGCAACATCAAGTGCTGCAAGTGCAAGTTTTTCAGGAATATCATCGGGAAGAACCGCATAAATACCGCTTTCAAATAAAATAGCCTGAGCAACTACATCTATCTGTTCAGAATCTGCCGAGATAGATAATATTTTTTTGATTTTAAGTGGTGTCAGAGATAAGGATACCAGAGTAGCAATTTTATCTCCCACTTTAAGCTTGTATGCGGGAAAATCTGCTCCGATCTCTTTAACTGTACCGATTAACATTCCTCCTGATCCTGTAACGGGGTTCTGCATTTTTCCTCTCTCATTTACAATTGACAGGATCATCTGCTCCATTTTTGCAGGATCATTCCCGCAAGCTGTTTTAATCTGCTTGTATGATGCAGAGTCAATATTAAGCGTCTTTACCTCAATGAGAACTTCATTGTTGTAAATACTCATACTGTTATCGAGCTTAAGAGCAGGCTGCGGAAGAGTCCCCTTTGGTTCAATAACTCTGTGCGTACCGTATCGGCAACCAATTTTATGCATATAGTTCAGTAAATACTTTTCTAAGTTTCTCACTCTCTCTTAAGAGCTGGAGGGTGATTTCAGCGTGTCCTTTTGTATATCCGTTTCCAACTATCATGGTAACATCGCTACCTACTCCCTCTGCACCAAGTGCAGCCTTTGTAAAGCTGGTGGCCATTGAGAAGAAGTAAACCACTCCTGTATCCTTTGTACAAAGAATACTAGTCATCTCTGTATCAGTGATATTCACATTATTAATTGTAACATCACACATTTTCCCTCCGGTAAGCTCCTCTATCTTATCAAGAACAGGAACAGGCTGTGTTGCGTCTGCTGCAAATACATAGTCGCAGAAACCAAGCTCCTGAAGCCTTTTTGTACTCTTTTCACTGTGAGTTAAACCAATAACCTTACCGGTTATTCCTGCTCTCTTTTTAGCTTCGTAACAGCAGAGCATACCAGATTTTCCGCCAGCTCCGATGATAAATACTGTATCTCCAGGTTTAACTAATTTTGCTGTCTGAGCAGGAGCTCCTGCTACATCCAGGGCAGATAAAGCCAGGTTTGCAGGCATATCTGCAGGAATCTTGGCATATATACCACTTTCGAAAAGGATGGCCTTTCCGTCAATATCCACCTGATCAATATCAGGACGTATATCCTTAATTTTATCAATTCGTAACGGAGTGAGAGAGAGTGATACCAGTGTTGCTATTTTATCCCCCACTTTGAGATCGGTTTTGCCAATTAATGCATCACCAATCTTTTCAACAGTACCTAATAACATTCCGCCCGATCCGGTAACGGGATTCCTGTGTTTTCCCTGCTTTTCAACAATCGAAAGCATTATTTCGGCAATTTTTGCCTTATCTCCGCCGGCTTGCTCTTCAATTTGAGTGAAGCTGGCAGAATCAATATTAAGTGTCTGAACATCGATGAGAATCTCATTATCATAGATCTCATCCATATTATTGTCAATTTTGTCTGCAGGTTGAGGTAATACACCCTTTGGTGAGATTACCCTGTGAATCCCATATTTGTTACCTTTTTTCATAAAATTTATAGTTAGTTAATTTCTATTTTACAATCCCTAAAATTGCTCTTGCCTCCTGAGGAGTAGCTATTTCTCTGCCAAATTCGGCAGCAAGTCTCACAACTTTTTCCACTAGCTCTCCGTTAGATTTTGCAAGAACTCCCTTTGAAATATATACATTATCCTCAAGTCCGACTCTAACATGGCCACCATCTATTATTGCGGCGGCAGCAAGTGTAAATTCATATCTGCCAACACCTGCAACTGTATATGTGGCATCTTGAGGAATACTGCCTCTTAAGAATACAAAATCTCTCAACTCTCCTGAGATACCTCCATTAACGCCCATTACAAAGTCAAAGTGCATAGGTGACTCGATATACCCCTTTTTGTGCAGTCTAAGAGCCATATCTATCATACTCTTATCGAAAACCTCAAGCTCGGGTTTAATTCCACGCTCTATCATTCTCTTTCCGAAATATTTGATTGTGTTTTCGGTATTTTCGAAGATATCGTCTCCTCCAAAATTAAGTGTTCCACAATCCAATGTTGCCATTTCAGGATTGAGTTCGGTTGGTTGAAGCCTCTCATCATTAGACATTCCAACAGCACCTCCTGTAGATGGTTGAATAATCACTCCGGGACATGCTGCATATATAGCATCCATAATCTCCTTGAAACGATTTTTGTCTTGAGTCGGTTTACCCTCATCGGTTCTGACGTGAAGGTGTATGATTGAAGCACCAGCATCAAATGCGCTTTTAGCCTCCCTTACAAACTCCTCTTTGGTATATGGAACTGCAGGGTTATGCTCTTTAAGAACCTCTGCTCCGCTGATAGCGGCGGTTATAATAAGTTTTTCCATATCTATTTTCTTTGACAATTTTTAGGTGTAACACAGGTTCCGCTGGCTCTGCACACGATTACCGGTTCCTCCATAAAATCGGCGGCCGAAGGGGATATTTCCGGTCTTGGCATTATCACCTTCTTTGCAGTAAAGACCATTTTTCTTGATGTATTGCCCTCAGATACAATCTCACCTGTTGCTTCAATATAATCTCCGGCATATACCGGTGCTAAAAATTCTATTGAATCGTACGCTCTGAAGAGTCCTTCGTCACCATCCCTGCGGATTAGCAGTTCAGTTGCAACATCTCCGAAAAGTTGAACAATTCTTGCTCCATCAACAAGATTCCCACCGTAGTGAGCATCGTGTGAGCTCATACGCAGTCTGATCATTACACTCTCTGACATAATAATGTTATTTATGGTAAATAAAATCTACAAATATTGCAGATGTATGAACATCCTCCGGCTTAATGACGCCAATCTCCACAACCTCATCTACCTCTGCGATAACAGTATCGGCGGCCATTGCCATCAATGGGTTAAAATTTCTTGAGTTTCCTTTGTAATAAAGATTACCCGCTCTGTCGGCAATAGATGCACCAATAAAGGCAACATCTGCCCTTAGAGGAGTTTCCAGCAGATATCTCTTTCCATTGACCTCAATTATCTGCTTACCTTTCTCTACAATAGTACCGATTCCAGTTGGAGTCAATATTCCACCCAAACCTGCACCATAAGCCCTGATTCTCTCAGCAAGAGTTCCCTGAGGAGAAAATTCAACTTCCAGTTTTCCTGCATTCATCAGATCTCCGGTAACTGGGTTAGTTCCCACATGCGATGTAATTACTTTTTTAACCAAACCTGCTGCTACAAGTTTGCCCTGACCGATTTCGGGGAATGAGGTATCATTACAGATAAGAGTCAGATCTTTGACTCCCTTTTCTACCAGAGCGTCCATAATTACATTGGGAGATCCGTTAGACAGAAATCCTCCGACCATAATAGTCATACCGTCCTCTACTTTATTGACGGCTTCTTGCAAGGAGATTACTTTATTTTTCATAAAAAATATCGGGAAATAGCTAGTTATCCCACAAATTTAAGTATTAAACTCTCTGCAGACACTTCATTTCTATATTGATAATCCAGAAAAAAAATCGTATTATAAGAAGTCTATACCAATTCTATTTCTATTTATTACGGGATTTGCGTATATAGACAACATAATTTCTTCTATTTCAGATCTATCACCAAATAATTCCGAGATTTTAGCTTTGTAATAGGCATCAAAAGCCTCCCTATCTTCAGATGTGTAATGGGATGAGTAGTCAGAAGAGTCGTTAAGAATGTCAAATGCAATATAATTTGTCTTGAATAGTTTATATCCGGAGACAATATATTTATCTATCAACTCCGCGAGAGCCTTGAATTTTTCGTTCTTCTCCAATTCCGAAATACTCTCCAGCTCATGTCTTGAGATGGGTTTGCCAAAATGAATATGAATAGCACCCTTCTCCTGGATTATACCGGTTAAAATTGAGACAATATCCTCTCCTGCTGCCTTGACGTATTTTTGTCGTCTGGAGATGTAGAGCTCTCTGGTTTTAAGATGATCACAAGGCTCATACTCATATGAAATTGAGATTGGAACAATTGACAACTCATCAAAATCATCGACAAAATTACCGTTACCGCTCATATCAAACATCTTGAGCAATCCCTGTTCAGTTACATCAATTCCATCTTTTGTACGCCCGTTCCTTTGCGCAATCCATACTGAGCTCTTACCTGCTGTTATAACACTTCTAATGTACTCCGAAAGAAGTGAAGATGAGTTGTATAGTTCACGAGGATTTGTGCTTCTTACAACTTTAATCATCTTGTTAGATCTTGCAACATCTTCGATAAACTGCTCAGTTATAAGGTTATCTCCCACAGCCATTTCAGAAGTGGGCAGATTATTATCATAAAATATTGCCTGAATAATACCTGAATCGAGAATAATATCGCGGTGGTTAGATATAAGAAGATGTTTCTTATCCCCCGAAATATTCTCTAATCCACTGTAAGTTAAACTTGTAGACGTTTTTGAAACAATCGAATGTATGGAGCTAAGCATTATTTTGCCCTGAAACTCCTCTACGCTTTTAATTGAAGATACCTGTTTCCTGAGTTCATTTGGCTCATTGTCCGGAAATAGATACGCAAGAATTGGATCCAGCAAAGGATGTTTTGAGATCCTTTTCATTACCGGAACTATTTCGCTATCGATGTATGGACGAATATCTTCAAATTTATCCTGTATCATTTAATATTATATTTATTGAAAATGTTCTTTCCCTCAGGAGTGTACGCAAAATCAATTCTCTCCCTATAGGCCTCTTCCACTTTGGAACGAACCATTTTCATTGTTGAATTAATCATTTTATTCTGTTCGGTAAATGGCTCATCGGCAAGTATAAATGTAGCCGGAAGCCACCTTTCCGGAAACATTCCGGAATAGACTCCTTTACCCTTATATTTCTCTATCTCATCCCATACTAACTTTACAAGCTCTTCGCGGCTGTTTGCAGATGAACTATCTGCAACAATTACGGCAATTGTATATGGGTTTTGATTATTATGAAGCATCACCTGCTGAATGATTTTTGACTGGCTTACCAACATCTCCTCTATCTCCTCAGGAGAGTACTTCTCTCCATCGCTTGAGATTAGCAAACTTTTAAACCTTCCCTGAACATAGAGAAAACCCTCTTTTGTCATATGACCCAGGTCTCCTGTGTACAACCATCCATCTTTTACAGTCTCAGCAGTAGCCTTTGGATTTTTCCAATAACCGGCCATGACATTCTCTCCTTTAATTACAATTTCTCCTGCGCTCCCAACAGGCAGCTCCCTTCCATCGCCGTCCACAATTTTAAGCTCCATTGGCTTAACAAGGATTCCTGATGATCCGAGTCGGTGTCTGGCAGGAATATTTGTAGAAATTACCGGAGTAGCCTCAGAAAGACCGTATCCCTGATACATCGGAATACCTAAAGCATAATAGAAACGTTGAAGTTCCTTATCCAGAAGAGCCCCTCCGCCAACAAAAAACTGTAGCTCTCCACCCATTGCACTTGCAACCTTCTTGAATATTAAGCGTTTAATTATAAATACAATCGGAAATAACAGAAAAGAGAGCCCGCTTCCTCTGTTCCATCCATCTTTGTTGTAAATATAACTGCATTTAAGACCAAACTTGAATATAGACTCAACAATAGGGCCTTTAGCCTTTACCGCATTCTCTATGTTTTTTCTGAAACTCTTTGCCAGAGCTGGTACAGAAAGTAAAATATGTGGCTTTACCTCCTTTATATTGATCGGAATATTTTTCAGAGTGTCCATTCCTGTCTTTCCGGCCTGAACTGTCGCAACAGTTGCTCCGGATGCTATCATTATATAGAAACCTACAACGTGTGCGAAACAGTGATCTAGCGGGAGGATAATCAACATTCTCCAGGATGATGGAATAGTGATACAGGAGAGCGATTGCTCCACATTGGCAGTATAGTTTCTATGAGTAAGCACAACTCCCTTTGGATCGGCAGTAGTTCCCGAGGTATAGGTTATTGTGGCAATATCTTCATTCCTGATCGATCTCCCAATCTCAAGAAATGACACACGATTGTTTTTCAGATACTCCTCCCCCAACTTGTAAATATCCTCATAATATACTTCACGATCCTCATATTTCTCAATTTTATCGAAGAGAATAATGTGGGTTATATTAGGGAGTTTATCCTTGATCGCTCTTATTTTGGAAAGCTGCCGTGCAGATATTAAAAGAATCTTAACATCGGCATGTATAAGCCTGAAAAGCAAATCATTACTCTCTTCCAGTTTAATAGAGAGAGGAACATTCACCCCTCCGGCATAAAAGAGGGCCAGCTCGCCGATGATCCACATATTTCTTCCCTCGGAAAGTATCGACAGATGATCCCCTTTCTTTAGACCGATTGCAGATAATCCTGCACCGAAATTTAGAGCAAGCTCTTTGGTTTTGGCATATGTTGTAGGTAGAAAAGATTCGTGAACCTTTTCAAGCATAAATGTGTTATTTGAGTACTTCGATACCGATTCCTCAAACAAATCGATTATGGTTTTTTTCATATACCGTTTTTTTTGGGAGAACAAATATATACAAATTAACTCATAAAGCAAGATGAATGACATCACATCACCATATATAAAACTCTTTGTCAACAAGGGTATAAAATGGCATTTTGCTGTTTCAGACGAGTTGATCAAGAAGGCGGAGAGAGAGAATAAACTGCTGTTTATACATATCGGATACATCGGAAATATTGTGAATCGGGAGCTCTCTTCAACCCTTTTCGGAGACATGCAGACAATAGAGATTCTTAACAACAACTTTGTTTCAATAATAGCAGACAGAGAGGAGAAACCGGAGACTTTCCTTTTGGGGCTTGACCTTTTACATATGCAAAATGACTTTTCATATGGACCGATTAATATTATTGCCCTACCCGACCGTAGACCGCTCCTTGCATTCTCATCAATAACCCCCGAAGAATTTGCTGAAATTTCCGAAAGTCTAATCATTGCCAATATTGAGAAGAGAGAACTTCTGCAAAAACTTGCCGAAGAGTTTTCCGAAACACTCTCCGAAGTTGGAAAGGTAAGAGTAAGAGAATCCTCCAATAATATAAATAGAGAGGTGATTGACAACTACTTTCGTCACTGGGAGGAGATAGATTTTACAGAGTACTTTTTCAACAAATTAAAACCCTACACACCTGATCCGAATTTTATATATCTGTTGGAGTATCTTCACTACAAAGATAGCGAATACATAGAGAAGATAATTTATAACTATCTGAATCACATTCAGTTTTCTCCTGTATTCGATCCTATAGATGGAGGAATATTCCGTCAGGCGACCGATTTCAGTTGTCTAAAACCACTATTTGAAAAGGGATTATCCGAAAATTCCCGGTTCCTAATGTTCTATGCCCTTGCATCCAAATACTTTAATAAAGATACTTTTGCATTTACAGCAAATGAAATCTTCAGGTTTATCAAAGAGGAGATGGACGAGGCAGATGGAGGGATATGTAATTCTGTAACACTCTTGACCCCTATTCAGGATTCTCACTACTACTTTTATTCAATAAAGGAGCTTAAATATCTTTTTCCCGAAAACTATAAGGAGGTGGGCAGATCTTTAGGCTTCAATATGGATCTGGATGAACATGTAAAACAGCTCCCGATAAACGGAATTGAGAGCTCATCGGCACTCTTTCCCGAGGAGAGAGATATACTATCCAAAAGAAGAAGAGAGCATACCGGATATTTTAAAGATAAGAGGTTTATAACGGCAAGCAATTGTGACGCAATAAACAGTATAGCACTTGCTTCAAAATATCTGAATAACTCCGATATGCTAAAATATGCAAAAGATAAATTTGAGTATATACGGAACGAGGTGTTTGAATCAGATAAACTTATCTGCAGATGCCTATGCGGAAAAGATAAAAGAGAGAGGGCCTCCCTTTCGGATTATACCTATTATATACAGTCTCTACTAACATTTTACGAAATAACAGCCGGAGAGGAGTATCTTGCCGAAGCTGTAATTCTTACAGATGCTGCTATTTCACGATTTTATAAAAGAGAAAACGGTATGTTTGCCAAATCACAGGGAGAGGAGTCCATTTTTCCATTTGGAAGAGAGTCAAATCTAGACCTGATACTACCATCTATAAACTCAGTAATGACAGGCAATCTGATTAATCTGTACATCTATACAGGCAGAAAAGAGTATTTGAAAATTGCCGAAGGTCAGATAAACAATGTTATACCTGTGATGCTATCATCAGGCCAGATGCTTCTTAGCTGGGGATTTCATCTTATTAAATATTATGATGCGTTGAGACTAACCTCTTGATCTACTAATTTCTGAACATAATAGAGCTATCACCATAGCTTAAAAATCTGAATCCGTTATTTAATGCATAATCGTATGCCTCTCTCCACAACTCTCCAATAAATGCCGAAATAAGAAGTAAAAGAGTACTCTGAGGTTGGTGAAAATTTGTAATAAGAATATCGGTCAATCTAAATTTAAAACCAGGAACAATTATTATCCTGGTTCTTGAGGTAAGCTCACTTAAACCATTATCCTCCACCCATTTGATAAGGGCGCTGATTGAATCTTCAACAGATATTTCATAGCTTGACTCATAAGGCTCCCACTGATCTGTAAAATCCGGCTTTTGACCGGAAATAGACCTGCATCCAAGGTAGTAGAGACTTTCAAGTGTTCTGGCAGATGTTGTTCCAACAGCAACCACTTTTCCGGAACCCAACTGAGAGCGTAATCTCTTTAGAAAAGAGAGAGAGACAGTAAAAGGCTCTGCGTGCATAATGTGGTCGGAAACCAACTCCGATTTTACCGGTACAAATGTTCCTGCTCCAACATGAAGCGATAATCTCTCAATATTTATTCCTCTGTTATTTAGCGTATTAAGAACATTATCGGTAAAATGAAGACCGGCGGTTGGCGCTGCTACAGACCCTCTGTTTATAGCATAAACTGTCTGATATCTCTCAATATCTTCCGATTCGCTATCCCTCTTTAAATATGGTGGTATGGGAACTTTACCACAAATATCCAGTATCTGAGCAAAAGTATATTCCGGATTCCACTCAAATCGGACTATTGCTTCATTTCCTGAGCGGGTTAATAGAGTCGCCCTTAAATCTGTATGGATAATCTCTTCTGAATCACCATATATTCTGATATATCCATCCTTAAAACGCTTTATATTACCTATTACACAGCTCCATTCCGAACAACCCTTCGATGAAAAGGAGAGATTATATTCAACAGGAGAGTGAGGTTCCAGGCAGAATATCTCAATAAAAGCACCACTCACTTTTCTAAAGATTAATCTTGCAGGGACTACTTTGGTGTCATTTATCACTAATAACGATCCATCCGGAATAAAATTTCCGATATTTTTAAATTGAGATTCAGAAACAGATCTGTTTTTTAGAATTAAGAGTTTTGATTCATCTCTTACCGGGAGGGGATATTTTGCAATTTTTTCATCCGGTAATATATATGTATAGTCGCTAATCTTTATTTCAGGCCTCACAATCGATTATTTTGTGCAAAACTATATAAATATTCATTTAATTAAAAATAATTGAATTTCAGAGCATTGTTTACAGTTGTAAATTACATTAATAACCAATAATGATTACTCTTGTAACCATTTAAGCCATGTAACTTATCTGTTTATTTATACATTTGTAAATGGCTAATAGATAAAATATATTTATGTTTTATTATATTGTTTACCAGTTATTTATGCAATTTATCTTTACTTTTAATAGAGCCGTAAACCCCCAAAATCAGCCATTAATTGTTAATTTAATAGTCAAATAGAGTATAATTAATGTTTTTATATCTTTATATCAATATGTTACATGATTTATATCTATTTATTGTTTATATATAAAGATAGTTACTCAATTACTCTTTAAATATTTGAATAATATGGTTAAATATAGGCTTTAATAGATTATCGAGATTACAATTGTAAAATTAAATAAATTACATATGTAATCATAATTTATATTACATTTGTAAATCTAAAGTTTACAAATATGAAAGAGCGTCTTGAGCAATTTTTAAGCCTGGAGCAGCTAACTCCGGCGCGATTTGCCGATATATTAGGTATTCAACGATCAGGAATTTCACATATATTGTCAGGAAGAAATAAACCAAGCTACGACTTCATAGAAAAAGTTATGTCGAAATACCCCCTACTCAATATTGACTGGCTTATTACAGGAAAGGGAAAGGTATATAAAGAGCTCTCTCCTGTTAAGGAGAGCGTAAAGGGAGATCTATTTACTCAAAGTAATACTCTAAATGAATCTCATAAAATTATTACTCAACAGGTAACTGCTGAAAATATAACACGTGTGGAGAGTAAATCAGAACCACTGCCTGTAAAAGTAACTCCTGAGAAAAGAGTTAAAAAGATAATTCTAATATATGAAGACAGAAGTTTTGAAGAGTTAATCTCAACAGATTAATTTATATCTTTGCGTACATTTTTCAATTATGTACAAGTTATTAAAACCAATTCTATTCTCCTTTTCACCTGAAACAGCCCACGGCATTGTCAGAAAATTACTTGTTATTCTAAGACACATTCCTTTTGGAAGGTTTATTATCAGACAATTATACTGCTATAACAAGCCTTCTCTCGAGAGGGAGGTCTTTGGTATAAAATTCAAGAATCCTGTTGGAATGGCCGCAGGTTTTGATAAAAATGCCGAGATGTACAATGATCTGGCTAATTTCGGATTTGGTTTTGTCGAAATAGGTTCTGTAACTCCAAAAGAGCAGATTGGCAACCCCAGACCAAGAGTATTCAGACTAGTTAAAGACAGAGCTCTTATAAACCGTATGGGGCTTAATAATAGTGGAGTAAAGAGTGTTGTCTCATCTTTAAAAAGAGATAAACCAACACTTATTATAGGAGGAAACATAAGCAAAAATAATACAACATTGAATAGTGATGCTCCTTTGGATTATGAGAAGACATTTGCATCGCTATACGAGTTCGTTGACTACTTCGTTGTAAATGTATCTTGTCCAAATGTAAAGGGGTTAACTGAATTACAGGATATTACATCTTTGTCTGAGATTGTGGACCGTTTAACTACCTTAAGAAAATACCTGGATGAGTATCGCCCTATTTTATTAAAGGTATCTCCAGATCTGCCAAAAGATCAACTGGATGAAATTATCGATTTGACATTAGTATCAGGCCTGGATGGAATTGTTGCCACAAATACAACAAAATCAAGAGATAACCTAACTTCATCTAAAGAAGAAATAGATGCTGCCGGAACTGGTGGTTTGAGTGGAAGACCTCTTTTTGAAAAGAGTCTTGAAACCATATCTTATATCCATAAAAAAACTGAAGGGCAACTCCCGATTATCGGTGTTGGAGGTATAATGACCCCGGCTGATGCCAAGGAGATGATAGATGCCGGAGCATCTTTAGTACAGATATATACAGGATTTATATATAGTGGACCTTCATTAGTAAAACGTATATTGAAAAAATTATCAAAGGGGTAATGAATAGTGCTGCCATTTGTACAATCGGCGATGAGATTCTCATTGGGCAGATAGTTGATACTAACTCATCTGCAATATCACAAGCTCTTAACAGAATTGGTGTTAAAGTAGAGACTATGGTCTCCATCAAAGATGATAGGGCTGAAATAATTGATAATTTGAGAAGATTGTGCGATAAGTACAATGTGGTTATAGTAACCGGAGGCCTTGGCCCAACCAGAGATGATATTACTAAAGATGCGCTAAGAGAGCTCTCTGGAAGCAAATCTTATATCGAGAATGAAGCCCAGCTTGAAATCGTTAGAGAGTTTGCAAGGCGACGCGGAATGGAGTTACTGGATTTAAACAGATTACAAGCCTCTGTACCCGATAGTTGCACAGTCCTTACAAATATAAAAGGTACTGCTCCCGGAATGTTTTTTAAAATAAAATCTTCAAATGATTTTGGAGAGTCACTCCTATTCTCACTACCTGGAGTACCATATGAGATGGAGTATCTTTTACCAAAGGTAATCAATCATTTAAATGAATCTTTAAAGCTTGAAGGAATCTTCCACAAGACAATTATGACATTCGGAATCCCGGAGTCTGTATTGGCAAAAAAAATCGAGCATTGGGAACTGGATCTACCGGAATATATAAAGCTGGCCTATTTGCCCAATCCTCTTACAGGTATAAGATTGAGATTATCTGTATATGGAGATAAAAGTGTGGGATGTAATAAGGAGATTGATGAAAGAGTCAGATCACTAAGTGATTTATTGGGGGAGCATATTTATGGATATGAAGAGTCTACTCTTCAGGATGAGGTTTTTAAACTTCTTAAGGAAAAGGGGAAAACGCTCTCAATAGCCGAATCTTGTACAGGAGGAAAAATTTTATCCCTATTTACGGCAATACCTGGTGCATCTGATATTTTGAAGGGGGGAGTTGTAGCCTATAGCAATGAATTAAAGAAGGATCTATTATCTGTATCAGATAGTACACTCGTTAAATATGGAGCTGTCAGCAGAGAGTGTGCAGCTGAAATGGCAAAAGGGGTGCATGAAATCTCAAAAAGTGATTTTTCAATCTCTGTTACCGGAATTGCCGGGCCTGACGGAGGCAGCGATGAGAAACCGGTTGGCAGTGTATGGATCGGTTTTTACGACGGAGTCACAAACAGCGAAAGAAACTTCATCTCAACCGGAGATCGTATTCGTAATATTGAAAGATTCTCTGCTGAAGCAATCAATTTTTTAAGACTTCAACTTATTGACAATTAAATAAAATGAAACGGTCAATTCTATTATTAATTTCAGTTATGGCTTTACTCAGTTCTTGCAACAACAGAGGAGTAGATAAATATGATGCTCTCAGCAACTCTTTTGATTCACTTTTTAATTCACTTTATAAGGATGGGCAACCCGGAGCTGCAGTGCTCCTTGTAGAGGGTGACTCTATAATATATGACAAGGGGTTTGGAATTGCAGATCTTAACACCAAAGTTCCTATTGACGGAAATACATTTTTTAATATTGCCTCTGTTTCAAAACAGTTTTCAGCAGTAGCACTGATGATTCTGAGCGAAGAGGGCAAGCTGAACCTGGATGATCCTGTAAAAAAATGGTTTCCCGACTTCAAAGCAGATTTTTATAGCAGAATAACATTAAAGCATCTGCTCTCCCACTCTTCCGGAATTCCCGATGCACGAGATCGTTCTGACAGAGATTTTGTATTATACTCTAAAGATGAGGAGTCCTACTCATATTTAAAAACACTTGATAAACTCAATTTTGAGCCAGGAACATCATATGAGTACATGAATCCAACATTCCAACTTATGTATTCTATAGTTGAGAAAGCCTCTGGAGAGAATTTCGAAAAGTTTATGAAGGAGAGAATTTTCGACCCGGCAGCGATGAATACAACACTCTATTTTGAGGATGGCAGGTCAATTCCCGGAATGGCACACGGTTACATCCTGGATAGTACCGGAGGGTTCCTGGAATATGATTATGGAGAGGAGAGTTTCTTTGCGACAAAAGCAGATGGTGGAATATATACAAGCACTCATGAGTTTTTGAAGTGGGAGAAGGCTCTCAGAAATAATATATTAATCAGTGAGAGTATGAAAAACGATGCTCACTCCCCTCATAATGTTATAGATCCTCTAAAAGGTGAGTATTATGGTTATGGATGGTTCATAAGTAAAAGAGAGGGCTATCCCGACAAGATTTATCACACCGGAGACAATGGAGGGTTTCAGATCTACGCAGCCAGATACCCTTCAAAAAACATTCTGCTCCTGATATTTGCCAATCGAAATGACAAAGACCGAGAGCAGACTGCAGAAAAATGTGACTCTATACTAAAGAGTTACAACTTTTTATAGATTTGAACCGGTGATGCCTGAGCCTTTGGCATTATAACCATATCACTTATATTAACGTGGTCAGGTGCAGTTGCAATAAACACAATTGCATCGGCTACATCGGTTGCCGATAATGGTTGAAATCCCTTGTAAACATTATCGGCTCTCTCTTTATCTCCCTTAAAACGAACTATTGAGAATTCTGTCTCAACAGCACCCGGGCAAACCTGAGATACTTTAATATTGTGGTTGACAAGATCCATGGACATCCCTTTTGAGAGAGCATCTACCGCATATTTCGTTGCACAGTAGACATTACCGTTTGGATAAACACTCTTTCCGGCAATTGATCCTATATTAATTATATGTCCCTTTCCATTAGATATCATATGTGGCACCAGTGCCCTTGTAACATAAAGCAATCCTTTGATATTTGTGTCGATCATCCTCTCCCAGTCATCAATAACACCATCATTGACAGGAGATAATCCAACTGCAAGACCTGCATTATTGACCAGAAGATCTATTTTACTCCACTCTTCCGGGAGACTCTGTAAATGGTTATTTACCTCCTGCTCAATCCTTACATCAAAACAGAGAGTCAATACTTTACACTCATCAATCTTCTCAATTCTCTCTTTTAGTTCGGATAGCAGTGCGTCTCTTCTTCCAGTAATAATCAGATCATAACCAGCCTTTGCAAGACCTAATGCAGTTGCCTCTCCTATTCCGGATGTTGCCCCGGTAACCAATGCTATCTTTTTCATAATAAAATGTTTATTGAAGAATTCTAAGAAAATTTCCGCCCAATATCCCCTTAATATCAGACTCGCTGTATCCCCTCAATATCAACTCATTAGTAATCACACCAAATTTATCGATCCCCTCTAATCCCTCAGGTGTCACCTCTATACCGTCAAAATCGGATCCAAGTCCTACATGAGAAGTTCCTACCAACTTTACTACATGGTCGATATGGTCAACAACCTCTTTGTAAGATGGTCTTTTAATTTTAAACATCTCGCTTTTAGCCGCCTCATATTCATCTTTATACTTAACAGGATCTATTTTATATTTTGCTTCTGCTTCTTCAAATATATCACAAAGAGGAAAGAACTTATCTGCATAATCTCTGTTTATGAAAGCCGGGTAGAAGTTTATCTGCACAACTCCTCCCTTTGCTGCTAGATCTATAATCATCTGATCGGTAAGGTTCCTTGGATGGTTGCAGATTGCCCGGCAACAAGAGTGAGTCGCTACAACCGGAGCATCTGAATATTTAAGGACATCGTAAAAAGCGTCATCCGAAATATGTGAGACATCTATAAGCATCCCGAGCCTGTTCATCTCCTTCACAACATCAACACCAAAAGGACTCAATCCGTTCCATCTTTTCTCCTTAGTTGCACAAGAGTCACAAATCTCATTATTACCAGCGTGGGTAAGAGTCATGTATCGTACTCCAAGATCGTAAAAAATTCTGAGAAGACTGAGATCCTTCTGTATTGGAAGGCCGTTCTCCATTCCAATTAATACAGATAGCTTTCCCCTCTTCTTATTTATAATTATCTCTTCGGCAGATGTGGATATAACCACTTTCCCATTTGAGTTCTCAACTGTATCGTATATTTTGGCAGCCATTTGAAGAGCTCTCCTGGTTGCAGAATCAGGCTCCATTTTATTTGAAGTATATAGAACAAAGAATATTGCATCTACCCCACCCTTTTTCATTCTTGGAAAATCTACATGACCATCATTTGTAAGTTGGTTGATATCAATTCCATCCAAAAGCCTGATTGGAGTATCGCAATGAGAATCAAGGACTATTGATTCTTTATGAAGTTTGTTTGCATCCATCGTATAAATTTTTCATAAAGGTATAAAAAAAACCGGCTCTGCTCAATGGTGAGAGAACCGGCAAACTTGAATAAATCGGAAATACTAATCCATCTGCTTTATCGAAGAGGCACCCGAAACCTCCCACATCTTTACCACAGGTTTCCCGTAAAATCTTACGGATGAGGCTCCTGATGCTTTAACTTCGAGCTCTTTAACTCTACCTACAATAAGCTTTGAAGCTCCTGAGGCACTTGCTTTTACTAAATCGCTGTTCAAAGTTTCTGCTTTAACAGAACTGGCACCAGAACTGGCTACGGTCGCAGTTTTAACTGATCCTGAAATATTTGCTGAGGATGCTCCTGAAATCTCACTATTTAATTCTGAGTAAGATAGATTAGCTACTAAAGAGGATGCCCCTGAAACATCAATACCAACAAAATCGCCACTGGCACTGAATTTAAGTTTTGAGGCGCCACTCAAATCGAGGCTTAATTTGCCTGCCTCCAACTGAGGAATATCTGCTGCCGAAGCACCGCTCATATATACTTTAAAATCAGATGATGTAAATTTAGATTTTACAAGAATTCTGGTAGCTCCCGAGAGCTTAATTTTGTTAAGGCTCTTCATTCCTATTTTTGCTTTAATCTCCGGGGTGTTACGCTTAAGAGACCTTGGCATATCGTCGGTATTAAGTGAGAGCACAAGAACTCCATCTTTAACTCTTACCTGAACATACTTCATAAGTTCAAACTGAGTCTCTATATTCAAATATTCAGAAGAGGATTTTTCCACTTCAATATTATATACACCTGAAGCATCAATGGCATTAAAGCCCGACACTTTGAAAGGCTTTACAGTTTGTGCGGACAATGTGGCAGCAAAAAGTAAAATTGAGAGAACAGATAATAATTTTTTCATTGCACTATTATTTTTATTTATCTCTAAGACGATGTTTGGGCTAAAAATGTTGCATTAATTTTAGTATTTTTGTTTATAAAACATTTTATAATTATGAATAACTCGATTTTTAATTTCCCAAAGCCTAGCAATGAACCGGTTTTGGGATATTTACCTGGAAGTCCCGAAAGAGTTGCACTCGAATCGGAACTTCAAAGACAATCTTCAATGGTTGTCGAAATTCCATTGATTATTGACGGAAAAGAGATCCGCACCGGTAATACTGAGAAGGTTGTGATGCCTCATAACCACGGCCATGTCCTTGCAATTTACCATAAAGCCGGTGAAAAAGAGATAAAAATGGCCGTTGATGCAGCAGTGAAAGCCCACAAAATATGGTCAGAAACAGACTGGAGAGTTAGGGCATCAATAATGCTTAAGATTGCAGAGTTGTTAGCAACAAAATATCGTCCTGTAATTAATGCGGCTACAATGCTAGGCCAGAGCAAGAATATTTTCCAGGCCGAAATTGATTCTGCATGTGAAACTATTGATTTTCTTCGCTACAATGTATCATTTGCCAATGAGATATATGAATCGCAGCCAAAATCTGCCTCAAACCAGATAAACAGTATGGAGTACAGAGCTCTTGAGGGGTTCGTATTTGCCGTAAGTCCGTTCAATTTTACCTCAATTGCCTCCAATCTTAATCTCTCCCCGGTAATGATGGGTAATACCACTGTTTGGAAAACTGCTACTACTGCAATACTATCTAATTACTATTTAATGAAGGTATTTATTGAAGCAGGACTTCCCGACGGAGTTGTTAACTTCCTATGCGGAAGTGGCGCATTGATTGGAAAGCATGTAATAGATTCAGAGCATCTTGCCGGCATCCATTTTACCGGCTCAAACTCTACATTCAACGGATTATGGTCTCAAGTCGGAGCAAATCTGCCAAAATATAAGAGCTATCCCAGATTAATCGGAGAGACAGGTGGTAAAGACTTTATTTTTGTACACCCATCTGCTCCTGCTAAGGAGGTAGCTGCCAGCGCTTTTGCAGGTGCATTTGAGTTCCAGGGGCAAAAGTGTTCTGCTGCTTCCAGAATGTATGTTCCAAAATCTCTCTGGAGCGAAATAAAGAGCGAATTGGAGATGTGGAGTAATACTGTAAAAATGGGAGACGTTATGGATAGCAACAATTTTATAAATGCTGTTATTGATGAAAAATCATTCGATAATATTGTCTCTTATATAGAATTTGCCAAACAGTCAAATGAAGCAGAGATAATATTCGGAGGAACATATGATAAGAGCATCGGATATTTTGTAAAACCCACCCTGATTCTGACAACCAACCCTAAGTTTAAAAGCATGCAGGAGGAGATTTTCGGTCCTGTTCTGACTGTTTATGTATACGAAGACAGCAAATTGGACGAGACAATTGAGTTATGTGATACTACCTCTCCATATGCTTTAACAGGTGCTGTATTCGGAAGAGACAGACTGGCTGTTGCTTCAATTTGCGAAAAACTAAGATATGCTGCAGGTAATTTCTACATTAACGACAAGCCTACGGGAGCTGTTGTTGGTATGCAGCCTTTCGGAGGAGCAAGAGCTTCAGGAACAAATGATAAAGCCGGAGGAGAGTTTAATCTGATTCGTTGGGTAAGTCCAAGGACAATTAAAGAGACCTTGATCTCAATGAGTGATCCCAGATATAGCTATATGAAGAGATAGAGAGATTAGACAATGTTAAAGAATAAAAGGCTGCCCATTAACCAGGACAGCCTTTTCTCTACCATAAATACTAAACCAGATTTACTTTTCTCAATTCTTTGACATTCATTTTTCAGAAAAGTTACATCGGGCAGTTAAATTTTTTTAAAAAATAAAATCATTTTGTTTAGGGAATAGTCCAAATAATCCTCCGGTGTGAATAAACAAAATGTTTTTGGAATCTCCGAAGGTTCCCAATTTTATTTCACTATACAAGCCTTTCATTGCCTTACCTGTATAGACAGGGTCAAGTATCAAACCCTCAAGCGATGCTATCTTTGCAATAAAGTTCAACTCTTCAGGAGTACTTAATGCATATCCTATTCCTGAATATTTGTCATTATAGTGAATATCACTCTGTTCAAGCTCACAGTTGACACCAATATACTCAAGAGCCTCTTTTCCAATAGTCAGTGAAACATTGGTAAAATATTCGGCGTCGTCGCATACCGTAAAACCGGTAATCCTTTTTCCACCTTTAAGTATTTTGTTTGCCAGAACCAGTCCCGTATAGGTTCCACCCGATCCAGTCGCAACTACAATATCATCAAATACGACACCCATTGCTCTCTCCTGCTCCAAAATCTCCTCGTAACATGAGTAGTAACCCATACAACCTATTCCATTGGATGCACCTTCGGGAATAACATATACCTTTTGACCCGATTCAGCCCTTTTGGAAGCAATTGAGTTCATTATATCGTTGCGGGAGAATCTATATTCTTCGGGTGTACAGAATATCACTTCGGCTCCTAGGATCTTGTCAAGAAAGTAGTTACCCTCTATTTTTGTACCATCGGTTACTCTCAGGAGAAGAATGCTCTTCATCCCTATTTGAGCAGCAGCAGCGGCAGTAGCCCTGCAGTGGTTTGACTGAAGACCGCCACATGTGATTACGGTATCATAACCCTGATCTATTGCTTGCTTCAGTGAGTACTCAAGTTTTCGTATCTTATTACCGGAGATTTCAGTTCCTGTCTGATCATCTCTTTTAATCCAGATATTTTTACCCAGTTCAGAGGATAATCGCTCCAACTTGGATATTTTTGTAGGGGTATTTGCTAATGATAGTCTTTGCATAATATTACTTTGAGAGCTCTTTTGTTATTAAATTGGCCATTTCTGCAAACTCTTTTTCATCGTAGAGTCTTGTGAGCATAATAATCCTTCCGTCCCTTCCGATAATTATGTTTCTGGTTACACCTGCATTTGGTTCGGTGTAGAGAGCAAACTTCTCTCCTTTTAAATCTAAAGAGAGAGGATATGTGATTTTCATACTCTCAGCAAACTTATCGGTAATTTCGGCAGATTCCTTTAAATCTATCCCAAATAGGGCGAAACTTTTGTTATCCTTATGTTTGAGCCATATATCACTCTCAATATGAGGCATCTCCTTGCGACAAACACTGCACCAGCTTGCTGTAAACTGAAGCATAACAACTTTTCCCCTCAAGGAAGAGAGCATAAATTTTTGACCATTTGTCAATTCAATTTCAAAATCGGGAGCAATATCTCCCACCTTAACGATGTATCCCCTTGACTGAGTATCGCCGGTTTGTACCTGTTGTGCAGATGAGAATTGCGACAGAGAGAGTATCGCAACGGTTAAAAATAATAATCTAAGTTTCATTTTAGTAAGGTTTATCCCTCACAAAGTTATTTTAAAAAAGGCAATAACAATGAGAATCTAAATCTTTTTTCCTTAGTTTTGTTTTCCATATATCTCTATGTAATTATGAAAAAAACTGGTTTAATTCTATTACTGGCAATTGCATTTATAATGCCCGTAAAAGCTATTGGTCAATCTGTTACGGCCGATTCATTTAAAAGTGTATCAGATTCGTTACAGCTAATGTTTAAAGGAAGAGCTTATGTCGGAGGTAAAATCTCTGTACAATCAATAGAGCTTGTCAAAAAGGTTCTATATATCAACTTTACTTCTCAACTAGCTGAATATCCATTGTATAGCAATGATGTTGCAAAGATCTACTCAATGGTTGAAGCAGTTACTTCTTCCGATCCAAAGATCAAAAAAGTTGTTATATCCTGCACAGGTGTTAAACTTGAAAACCTTGTTGCGCCATCTCAGCAACCTAGTCATAAGTTAAACAGAGATGGTAAAAAGATAAAACACTCCGACCCTGTATTCGTAAAAAAAGATATATCCTCACCTGTAAAAATTGAGAAAGGCCTGAATAATAAAAATATAGCAATGTGGCAGAGCCACGGATTCTACTATGAACAGAAACTACTTCGCTGGGAGTGGCAGAGGGCCAAACTATTCCAGACCGTAGAGGACCTATATACACAATCTTACGTACTCCCGTTCCTTGTTCCAATGCTGGAAAATGCGGGAGCAAATCTATATCTGCCAAGAGAGAGAGATGTTCAAAAATATGAGGTAATTGTAGATAACGACTCTCCATATACAGGTTTCTCGGCAATTAACGGTAAAAATGAGTGGCAAACAGCCGAAGGAACCGGCTTTGCAAAGACAAAAGATATTTATCTTACCGGTGAAAATCCGTTCGAGGCCGGAAGCGCAATTTATTCTGAAACAATTAAGGAGGGCGAAGCCGGTTATGTTTACTGGAGGCCATCTGTTCCCGAAAGCGGCGAATATGCAGTTTATGTCTCTTATAAATCTCTTCCAAAAAGCAGTGAATCTGCTATTTATGAAATAAGCCATGCGGGAGGTATAACAAAATATAAAGTAAATCAGAAAATCGGCGGCAGCACCTGGGTATATCTCGGTACATTCAAGTTTATGAAGGGTGCAGGAGATACACAATATGTAAGACTAAGTAACTTAACAGATAAAAGGGGAGAGTTTGTAACTGCTGATGCCGTAAAATTTGGCGGCGGGATGGGAAATATTGCAAGAAAACCATCTGAAGAGGGAATTGAACAAAACAGAAAGAGTTCATCTAATGAGCCTATTCAAAAAATCAAAATTCCGTTTAATGTTGAAGCGCAGATAAGTGGTATGCCGAGATTTACCGAAGGTGCCAGATATTGGCTCCAGTGGGCCGGATTTTCGGACACAGTATACTCTGCTACAAAAAATGCAAATGACTACAATGACGACTATATGTCCAGAGGTAGATGGGTGAATGTACTAAGCGGAGGATCCAAAGTAAATCCTACCGAAAAGGGCTACGGAATTCCTCTTGATCTCTCTTTTGCATTTCACACAGATGCCGGAACTACACTAAATGATTCAATTATCGGAACACTCGGGATATATACAAGAAATTCTAACGGCGAACTATTCTTCCCCGATGGAAAACCAAGGTTATACAGCAGATATCTGACCGAATTCATTCAATCACAGATAGTAGATGATGTGAGGAAGGAGTATGAACCAATATGGCAGAGAAGAGGTATCTGGGACAGGGTCTATGCAGAATCAAGAAGTCCAAAGGTGCCGGCAATGCTACTTGAATTCCTCTCACATCAAAATTTTGCCGATATGAAATATGGTCTTGATCCAAATTTCAGGTTTACTGTAAGTAGAGCAATATATAAGGGAATGCTCAAATATTTTGCAACAACCGAAGGGTTTGACTATGTTGTTCAACCACTTCCTGTCAGAAAATTTAAGGCTGATGTCAATGGGGATGTTGTTTCGCTATCCTGGTTACCGACTACGGATTCGCTGGAGCCTACAGCTCAACCAGATGCCTATGTTGTTTATACCAGAATTGATTCTGCAGGATTTGACAACGGAACATTAGTGCTAGATAATAAATACTCTTCCAAAATAGATGCCGGTAAAATATACAGCTACAAGATAGCTGCAGTAAATAAGGGTGGTATAAGCTTCCCGTCTGAGGTACTTAGTGTTTACAACGCACCTCAATCAAAAGGAAAAGTATTGATAGTTAACGGATTCACAAAAGTATCTGCACCTGCAACCTTTGAAAGTAAAGATACTCTTCTTGCCGGTTTTAATAATGTTGTAGATGAGGGTGTTCCATATATTAAAGATATTTCATTCATTGGTTACCAGTACGATTTCAGAAGAAAAATTCCGTGGATGGATGATGATGCGCCCGGATTCGGATCATCTTATACAGATTACGCAAATATGGTAATTGCAGGAAACACATTTGATTTCCCTGTAATTCACGGTATTGCATTTGCAAAAGCATCCTACAGTTATATCTCATGCAGCAGAGAGTCATTCGAAGATGGAGATATGTCAGGCAGTAAATATGACATTCTGGATATGATAATGGGTAAGCAGTTGAAGACATCTGTAGGCAGAGGACACACTCCCCTTAAATTTGCTGTCTTTACCGATAAGATTAAGAGCCGCATATCTGAGGATGCCTCAAAAGGTGTCAACATTATAGTATCCGGAGCAAATATCGGTACCGATTTGTGTGATAACTTCGGAATTGACAAAGAGGGAAAAGAATTTGCAAAAAAGGTATTGAAATACGAATGGAGAACAAATAATGCCAGCAATACAGGTGTTGTAAAATCGGTACCAAACCCATATATGATTTCCGGTGAGTACTCATTCTTCAGAACACCTAATGAAACTAAGTACCTGGTAGAGGCTCCGGATGGTATTGAGCCATCGGGAGAGAATGCCTGGACAATTTTCAGATATGCCGACGGCAATGTTTCTGCAGGAGTTGCTTACAAAGGAAGCGACTATAAATCTGTTGCACTTGGATTCCCGATAGAGGCTCTAAAAGCTCAGCCTCAAATAGATAATATAATTAAAGTTATAACAGATTTCTTCCAAAACAGGTAAGTGTGCCAACTTGGCAGATTTTTAACTAATTATTTATTTGGTATGTTCTTTGATTTTTGAGCACTCAGAAATCAATAAACTAAAGATATATGCAAAAAGGAACAATTGGAGTTACCACTGAAAACATCTTCCCTATTATCAAAAAATTTCTCTACTCGGATCATGAGATATTTTTAAGGGAGCTTGTATCAAACGCAGTAGATGCTACACAAAAACTTAAGGCTCTCGCAATGAAGGGAGAGCTTAAGGGAGAGGTAGGTGAAACCACAATAAGAGTATCTGCAGATAAAGATGCCCGCACAATTTCGATCTCCGATTATGGAATTGGAATGACCGAAGAGGAGGTTCAGAAGTATATTAACCAGATTGCATTTTCAAGTGCAGGAGAGTTTCTTGATAAATATAAAGACCAGCTAAACAATATTATAGGTCATTTTGGCCTTGGGTTCTACTCATCATTTATGGTATCTAAAAGGGTGGAAATAGATACACTGTCTTGGAGAGATGGGGCAACTCCGGTAAAGTGGAGTTGCGACGGAGATCCTAACTACTCCATTACAAAGGGTAAACGGAAGGAGCGCGGTACTACAGTGACACTCTACCTTGACGACGAGAATGCCGAATACGCCGAAGAGTCAAAAATCAACTATCTGCTTGGAAAATATTGCAAATTTCTTCCTGTTGAAATAGCCTTCGGAAAGGAGAAGGAGTGGAAAGATGGAAAAGAGATTGAGACCGGAAAAGATAAAATAATTAACAATGTATCACCTCTTTGGACAAGAAAACCGTCGGAGCTGAAAGAGGAGGATTATATGAATTTCTACCGGGAGCTCTACCCTATGCAGGAGGATCCCCTCTTTTATATACATCTGAATGTGGATTTTCCATTTAACCTGACAGGCATTCTATACTTCCCAAAGATTAAGGAGAAGCTCGAAATATCCAGAAACAAAATTCAGCTGTACTGTAACCAGGTATTTGTAACAGATTCGGTGGAGAATATTGTTCCCGATTTTCTCACCCTGCTTCACGGAGTGATTGATTCACCGGATATTCCACTCAATGTTTCAAGAAGTTATCTGCAAAGTGACTCAAATGTCAAAAAGATATCGGCACACATTACCAAGAAGGTGGCTGACAGATTGGAGGAGATATTCAAGAATGAGAGGAAGAGCCTGGAGGATAAATGGGACAATCTTAAGCTTTTTATCGAATATGGTATGCTCAGTGATGATAAATTCTATGAAAGAGCCGAAAAATTTGCCCTCCTTAAAAACTGCGACGATAAATATTTCAGTTTTGAAGAGTACAAATTGGCAATCGAGCCTAATCAAACTGACAAGGAGAAGCGCCTGGTATATCTCTATACAACCGATAAGGAGGCACAGTACTCATATATTGAGTCTGCAAGATCAAAGGGTTATGATGTACTGATATTCGATGGTCAGCTGGACTCTCACTATGTTAACCTGCTGGAATCTAAGTTCAAAGATTCCAAATTCAGCAGAGTAGATTCGGATTATATAGACAAGATAATCAGGAAAGAGGAGACTCCGGCAAATAACCTGAGTGAAAGTGATACTAACTTTCTATCGAAAGCCTTTGAGTCTGTTTATCCTACATATGCTACTTTTGGAGTAAGTGTGGAAAACCTGGGAGAGGAGAGTGCTCCCGTTATTATAACTCAGTCGGAATTTATGAGACGTTACCGTGAGATGGCTGCGCTTAACGGTGGAATGAACTTTTACGGTCAACTTCCGGAGTCGTATAATGTAATAGTAAACTCATCTAGCCCGGTAATATCTGCGATACTTGAAACCAAAGAAGAGCAGATAGGTGACCTTCTTTCTCAAATTGAGAAGGATGCAAGCAATCCTGAGAGTGAGCTTAAAGTACTGAAAGAGAAGAGTGCTAAATTAAAACCGGAAGAGGTTACAACCGAAGATCGTGACCGTATCTCATCGCTCGAAAAGGAGATTGAACAGATTGAGAACAGAAAGAGGGAGACAATTAAAGAATTTGCAAAATCTAATGTGTTAATAAATCAATTATGTGACCTATCTCTTTTATCCAATAATATTTTGAAGGGAGAGAGCCTTAATAGGTTTATCAAAAGGTCTTACTCTATTTTAAAATAAATAAATGTAACAACTTGTTAAAATCTCGTTAATTTTCTTGCCTTAAATCTGTGATTCAACTGACAGATTTAAGGCAATGTCGTAATTTTGTTAAAATTTTTAACAAATGAAAATTGATAGATTTTTTCAACTTTTTGTGGTAAAAGAGAAGAAGTTTTACCCTCTGTTCATCGACCAGATGGAGAATATTTGCAATGCCGCCGATATCTTAGTTACTCAATTCAGAGACAACAATAATGAGAATCAGGGCGAGTATTACAAAGCGATAAAAATTCTCGAAAGTAAAGGCGATCACATTACTGCAAAGATTTATGACGAACTTAACAAAACCTTTGTAACTCCTTTTGACAGAGAGGATATTCACATTCTTGCATCAAGAATTGATACCTTCCTGGATCATATTCACGACTGCTCTCGTAAAAAAGTGATGTACCATCCTAAAAGCACTTACGAGGAGGATGTTACTATCGTTGACCTGATCAAGGAGGACGCTATGGTTCTTACCGATATAATCAAGCAGCTTGAAAATTTATCGAGAAACAGCGAATATGTTCTTAAGCAGTGTTTAAGGATTAAAGAGATTGAGCATAAAGTTGACGACCTTTATGAGAGCTTTATCAGTAATCTTTTTCATAATGAGACCGATGCCATTGAACTTGTTAAACATAAAAACATAGTTCAAGCTTTGGAAGACACAACTGACAGAGCAAAAGACATCAGCGACACAATTCGCTCATTAATAGTAAAATCCGCATAACTTTTGCCTGATGCTTACAATAGTAATAATTGGAATAATTCTGGCACTTCTGTTCGATTTTCTTAATGGAATGAATGATGCGGCAAATTCTATTGCCACAATAGTGTCAACAAAGGTTCTCTCCCCTACTGCTGCTGTTTTCTGGGCTGCGTTCTGGAATTTTGCAGCTGTATTTATATTCGGAATACACGTTGCCAATACAATGGGAAAAGGTATAGTAGATCCAGCCGTTGTTAATCCATATCTGATTCTTTCTGCCCTCATTGGAGCTGTAATTTGGGTTTATATCTGTACCCACTACGGAATGCCTATCAGCGTATCTCACGCTCTAATCGGAGGGTTGATTGGTCCGGTATGGTTTGTATATGGATCAACCTCACTTTTTGCAACCGGAATATTTAAAATTGCTCTCTTCATTGTACTCTCTCCTTTAATTGGAATGATCTTAGGCTTCTTTATGATGGCTCTAACGATGAGGATATTTAAAAGAAAACATCCTCAAAAGGTTGAGGGTATATTCAAGGTAATGCAACTATTCTCGTCTGCCATATTCAGTCTGGGACACGGTGGTAATGACGCTCAAAAGACAATGGGTATAATTGCAATTCTCCTCTTTAGTGTTGCCGGAACAAATGAATTTGTATCAGCTTATCTATACGATCCAACAAAAGATTTTCATGTTCCTGGTTGGCTCATATTTACCTGTTATTCAGTAATTGCTGCCGGCACAATAACCGGAGGATGGAAGGTGATCAGGACATTGGGCGATGGTCTTGCCAAACTTAAACCTGTACAGGGATTTTCAGCTGAGACAGCAGGAGCATTTACGCTCATTTTCACAGGTTTTCTCGGAATCCCGGTAAGTACCACCCACACAATTACCGGATCAATAATCGGTGTGAGTGTTACTAAAGGATTTTCATCGGTAAGATGGGCAACAGCAAAAAATATTGTCTATGCATGGATATTTACTATTCCTGCAACACTGCTGATTTCTGGAGGAATATATTACCTCCTGCACTACGCTTTCAATTTATAATAAACTGATATAGTTTACGATATAATCTCCTGTTTCACTTGTTGAGCAGGAGATTTTTTTATCTGAGAGGTCCTCGGTAAGGTAGCCCTTTTCAATAATCCATGCACAAGCTTCCCTTATAATTTTTGCCTCATCTGTCGCATTAAAATATTCAAACATCATTGCAAGAGAGAGTATTGTAGCAATTGGATTTGCTATATTCTTTCCCGCTGCCTGCGGATAAGAGCCGTGAATAGGTTCAAAAAGAGGTGATTTCTCTCCGAATGAGGCAGATGATAACAGCCCGATTGAGCCGCTCAGTACAGATGCCTCATCGCTTAGAATATCTCCGAACATATTTTCGGTAAGAATAACATCAAATTTGGCAGGATTTGTTACAAGCTGCATTGCTGCATTATCTACAAACAGATAATCCAGTGATATATCAGAATACTCTTTATGAACCTCAGTAACCACCTCTCTCCATAATCTTGAAGTTTCAAGCACATTCGCTTTATCTACGAGTGTCACCCTTTTTTTACGTTTTGCAGCCAATTCAAACGCCAATCTTGCAATCCGTTCAACCTCATAATCGGAATATGTACAGTTATCAAATGCCTCTCTCCCACCATTTTTACGACCCTTCTCTCCAAAATAGATACCACCGGTAAGCTCTCTCACAACCACAAGGTCCACCCCCTCAATCTTCTCCTCCTTTAAAGGAGATCTATGTGAAAGAGATTTGTAAATCTGAACAGGACGAATGTTTGCATACAATCCCAACTCTTTGCGCATCTTAAGCAAACCCTGTTCTGGTCTTATTCTGGCCTTTGGATCGTTGTCATATTTTGGATCACCTATTGCTCCAAAAAGGATAGCATCACTCTCAAGGCATATTTTATGAGTCAGTTCAGGATATGGATCGGAGTATTTATCTATGGCACATGCTCCGATATCTCCATATACAAGTTCAAACTGGTGGCCAAATCTATTTTCAATTGCTTTTAAAACTTTGATTGACTGTTCAATAATCTCCGGACCTATACCATCTCCCGGAAGAACTGCAACTCTCTTTTTCATATTATCTCCTGTTTTCGAAATCTTCAACTTTGTTTTTCAGAGCACATAGAAAATCAATATCATCGTAACCATTAATAAGGCAACTCTGTTTATAATCATCAATAGGAAAGAGTTCATACTCTCCTGTGCTTAAAATCTTTACACTCCTCTCTTTCAAATTTATCTCAATTTGTGCGTTAATATCACTATCTGCCTCACTGAAGATCTTAGAGAGAAATTCATCCGAAACCTGAACCGGCAAAAGTCCGTTGTTTAGTGCATTATTACGGAAGATATCTGCAAAAAATGAGGAGATTACTGCTCTGAATCCATAATCGTACAGAGCCCATGCTGCATGCTCTCTGCTGGATCCGCATCCGAAATTTCTTCCGGCCACTAAAAATTTTGCTCCATTATCTACGCTATTAATAACAAATGACTCGTTCTTAGATCCATCTGAATTATAGCGCCAGTCATAAAAAAGATTATCACCAAAACCCTCTCTTGTTGTTGTCTTAAGGAATCTGGCAGGAATAATCTGATCGGTATCGATATTTTCGAGAGGAAGGACCTTAATGGTCGAGACTCTCACTTCAAATTTTTCAAAACTCATATTATAAAAATTCTCTTGGATCGGTTATAACTCCTGTTACTGCTGCTGCTGCAGCCACATAAGGCCCGGCAAGAATGGTTCTTGCACCTGGCCCCTGTCTGCCTTCAAAATTCCTGTTGGATGTAGACACGGCATATTTTCCTGCCGGAACTTTATCCTCGTTCATTCCTAAACAGGCAGAACAACCGGGTTCTCTGATTTCAAACCCTGCCTCTCGTAAAATATCACCAAGACCCTCCTTCTCTATCTGCCCTTCGACTCTTTTCGATCCGGGCACAAGCCACGCCACTACATCCGGTGATTTTTTTCTGCCTTTTACAATAGAAGCAAATGCTCTGAAATCCTCAATTCTTCCATTAGTACAACTTCCAATGAATACATAATCAATGGCCTTACCAATTAGCCTCTCCCCCATCTCAAAGCCCATATATTCAATCGATTTCATAAAAGAGGCCTCCTGCGATGACTCTTTAGTTATCAACGGAACTCTCGAGCCGATAGGGATCCCCATACCCGGATTTGTGCCGTAGGTAATCATAGGTTCAATCTCCTCAGCATTAAAAATGTGGACAACATCAAAATGAGCATCCTCATCGCTTTTTAAGCTCAACCACTGCCTGCTCATAGTTTTCCAATTTTCACCCTTTGGAGAGAATTCACGCCCCTCAAGATATTCAATTGTAACCTCATCCGGAGCTATGATACCTCCCCTTGCACCCATCTCAATGCTCATATTACATATTGTCATTCTCTCCTCCATTGAGAGTGCAGATATTGTACTTCCGGAAAATTCGACAAAATAACCCGTTCCTGAAGAGGTTCCCAGCTTTGATATTATATAGAGTATTATATCCTTTGAACATACTCCACTGGCAAGAGCTCCCTCAACCTTAATAAGCATCTGCTTAGGTTTCTTCTGCAAAAGCGTCTGAGTTGCAAGTACCATCTCTACTTCGCTGGTACCAATTCCAAAAGCGATATTTCCAAGAGCTCCGTGTGTGGATGTATGACTATCGCCACAAACAATCGTCATACCGCATTGCGTAAGTCCGAGCTCAGGTCCAATAATATGAACGACTCCATTGTTTTTGTGACCTAACGGGAAGTAGCTTATCCCATGTTTTTGAGTATTCTGAGCCAGTTTTTCAACCGGAATCCTTGATGATTCATCACGAATCGGCTTCTCCTGGTCTTTAGTAGGGACATTGTGGTCACAAGTGGCAAATGTGTTTCCCGGGCGAAAAACGGGCAGTCCCCTTTTATCCAGCCCCGAGAAGGCCTGCGGACTCGTTACTTCATGAATAAAGTGTCTGTCGATATAGAGTACAGATGGGCCATTCTCTATTTCACTTACAATATGTGACTCCCATATTTTATCTACGATTGTTTTTCCCATATCAGATTATTTTTGAGATTGCAGCTACCAAAGCTTCGGCAGATGCTGTTATAATATCGGTATTTGCAGAGAATCCATAATAGAGATTTCCCCTGTTTTCAATTTGGACATGAACCTTCCCGACATCATCTGCCCCCTTGGTAATTGTCTGAACCAGGAACTCTTCAAGAACAATTTTGCGATGTACCAGGCTCTTGATTGCATTAAAGGCTGCATCAATCGGTCCGTTGCCCGAACTGGTCGCAGTTACTACTTCACCATCTATAATTAGCTTAACCGTTGCCATCGGAACAGAGGATTTTCCACATACAACCTGTAGAAATTTCAGTTTAATTCTTTGTGACTGAGATGTTCTGTTCACTCCTACAATTACAAGCAGGTCATCATCGTTGATGTCTTTCTTTACATCGGCCAGACGTAAGAACTTCTCATAGGCATGATCAAGCTCCTCTGAGGATAACTCAATATTCAGCCTGGTGTAGTGGTGCTTAAGTGCTGCCCTGCCGCTTCTGGCAGTAAGAGCTATTGTAGACTCATTGACCCCAACATCTGCCGGGTCGATAATCTCATAACTCTCCCTGTTTTTCAACACTCCATCCTGGTGTATCCCCGATGAGTGCGCAAAAGCATTTCTCCCTACAATAGCCTTGTTAGGTTGAACGGGCATTCTCATTAGTGTAGAAACGAGACGGGAGTTCTTCATGATCATTTTAGTGTCAATATCTGTATAAACAGGGATATCTTTTCTACTCTTTATAGCCATAACTACCTCTTCCATTGCAGTATTACCGGCCCTCTCTCCTATTCCGTTTATTGTTACCTCTACCTGTCTGGCACCATTAATTACACCTGCAAGCGTATTGGCTGTTGCCATTCCCAGATCATTATGACAGTGAGTTGATATTACAGCTCTATCGATATTGGGAACATTATTAACCAGGAATTTGATCTTCTCGCCGTACTCATATGGTGTACAGTAACCGGTAGTGTCCGGAATATTCACGACTGTTGCCCCTGCAGCAATAACCGCCTCTATGACTCTTGCCAGATACTCATTTTCGGTTCTTCCTGCATCTTCTGCATAAAACTCCACATCGTCAACAAAGCGTCTGGCGTACTTCACTGCTTTGACAGCCCTCTCGATGATCTCCTCCCTGTTTGATTGAAATTTATATTTTATATGGGAGTCGGAGGTTCCGATTCCGGTGTGAATTCTTTTACGTTTTGCAAAGTGCAGAGCATCAGCGGCAACATCTATATCGTTTTCAACAGCCCTTGTCAGGGCGCAAATTGTAGAATCTTTTATAACCTTAGATATCTCTACAATTGAGTTAAAATCGCCGGGACTGGATACCGGAAATCCACATTCAATAACATCCACTCTCATTATTTCGAGAGCCTTGGCAAGTTCTATCTTCTCAATAGTGTTAAGCTGACAGCCGGGAACCTGCTCCCCGTCTCTCAAAGTAGTGTCAAATACAAATAATTTTTCCATAATATTAACAAAAACGGCTGCCCTTGTGGGGCAGCCTTACAATTTTACTTATTATCGGTACATACCGTAAACTGCCCCTAAGATTTAATATCCAGCAGGTGCAGGGTTACAATATGTAAGTTTTGCGATCTCATAACAGTTGCGAAGATATTATTTTTTTGAGATATCATAACCTTTTTGAACAATTTTTAAACTATTATTTTTTATCACTTAAGAAAATTAGTTTCTAACTAAAAGGTAATCAGGGCTCCTCCACAAGAGTAACCACCACCAAAAACAGAGAGAATAACTGTATCGCTCTTCTTAAAATTTGTAATATTTTGGGATAAAACGAGTGCACATCCAGCCGACCCTGTATTACCAAGCTCTTTTATATTGTTTAAAAAAAGAGTCTCCGGTAACGATAATTGATCTCTCACATTCTCTACTATTCTTGCGTTTGCCTGATGGCAGATGATGCCCGAAACCTCAGAGAGATCACACCCCGCTCTCTTTGCCATTAATCTTATAGTAGCAGTCAGGTATTTACAGGCATTAATAAAGACATCCTTGCCATCGGGCATAACAACCCTTCCTACCCTTGGTCTGAGATTAACCCCTAAAGCACCTTTGCCAACATGTCCGAGCCCTTTTGTATATATATCTTTAATTAACGGCTCTCCTTCGGCAATCTGCCTCTTCGAGACGAACCAGGCAACAGCCGCATCGCCCCACAAGTGCCCCGAAACAGGATCACTTTCATCGTTATAGGCACTGTTATGCTC
>OFJB01000115.1_pt1 | contig 45303 bp, 39 predicted proteins | sample 1775081 | NCBI WGS metagenome assembly OFJB01 (sample SAMN08195771, study PRJEB24354) | sludge metagenome | isolation source: initial sludge from phenol fed wastewater aerobic bioreactor | place: India: Nagpur | collected 2016-06-05
CCCGCGGGGAATAAACCCGCGCCTGCGCGTGTTCATGCAGGTGATCAGCCGCAATTTCGCGCCACTGACCTTCACCGGAGTCTCCATGACCAGGTTCGCCCCTCTGCTCGCCGCGCTGGCCCTCGCCGGCGGCCCCGCCCTCTCGCACGCCCAGGCCACGGCCCGGGACGGCGTGCTCGTCGGCCCCAACGGCATGACGCTCTACACCTTCGACAAGGACCAGGCCCACAGCGGCACGTCGGCCTGCAACGGCCCCTGCGCGGCCAACTGGCCCCCGCTGGCCGCCACGGGCGACGCCCTCGGCGAAGGCTATGGCGTGATCACGCGGGGTGATGGCGCCAAACAGATCGCCTACAAGGGCAAGCCACTGTACTACTGGGCGAAGGACGCCAAGCCGGGCGACCGCAGCGGCGACGGCGTGAACAGCGTCTGGCATGCCGCCACGCCCTGAGCGGCGGCGCCCGTGAATCGCGCCCAGGTCGTCGAGCAACTGCCCGCGCTGCGCCGCTACGCGCGCGTGCTCACGGGCGATGCCTGGGCCGCGGACGATCTCGTGCAGGACACGCTGGAGCGCGCCTGCGGCAAATGGCTGCTCTGGCGCGGCGATGGCAACCTGCGCGCCTGGCTGTTCACGCTGATGCACAACCTGTACCTGAACCAGCGCCGCAGGCTGCGGCCCGCCGAAGCGCTGGACGCCAGCGCGCTGGCGGCCCTGCCCGGCCAGGACGGCGTGGCCGGCGAGGTGCGCATGGACCTGGACCGCTGCCTGCAGCGCCTGCCCGCCGAGCAGCGCGCCGTGCTGCTGCTGGTGGGCCTGGAGGACATGGGCTATGCCGAGGTGGCGCGCGTGCTCGGCGTGCCCATCGGCACGGTGATGTCCCGCCTGTCGCGCGCCCGCACGCGCCTGCGCGAACTGATGGACGACACCGCCGGGCAGGCCAGTGTGCCGGAACGCGAAGCCGCCGTCACCCCCCTGCGCCCGGCAAGACACCACGATCCGAGGTAGAAGCACCGTGCCCCAGCCACACCCGCCCCCGCTCGACGACAGCCGCCTGCACGCGCTGGCCGATGGCCAGCTCGCGCCGCCCGAGGCCGAGCGGCTGCGCGCGCAACTGGACGACGCGCAGCGGGAGACGCTCCAGGCCTGGGCGCGGCAGCGCGAGCAGCTGAAATCCCTGCACGCCGACTGGCTGCAGCGCCCCCTCCCCGATGCGATGCAGCGCAGCGCGGAGCTGCTGGCCAGCTTGCAGGCGCGGCGCAAAAGCCGGATTGCCTGGGCCGGCATGGCCGCGGGCTGGCTGCTGGCGTTCGGCCTGGGCTGGGGGCTGCATGCGCCGGGCGCGGCGCCCGAAGGCCCGGTGGCGGCCACCCAGCCCCAGCGCTTCGTGCAGCAGGCCGCCGCGGCGCATGCGGTGTTCGAGCCCGAGCAGCGCCACCCCGTGGAGGTGGGTGCGGCCCAGCAGGAACACCTGGTGCAGTGGCTCTCCAAACGCCTGGGCCATCCGCTGAAGGCGCCGCAGCTGCAGGCGCAGGGCTACGAGCTCATGGGCGGGCGCCTGCTCCCCGGCGAGCAGGGCGCGCGGGCGCAGTTCATGTACCAGGATGCGGCGGGCGGGCGCATCACGCTCTACGTCGGCGCCCTGCACGACGGGCAGGCCGCCGCGCGGCAGACCGCGTTCCGGTTCAGCCGGGAGGGCGAGGTTTCCAGCTTCTACTGGACCGACCAGGGCCTGGGCTACGCCCTGAGCGGCGAGCTGCCGCGGGCCACGCTCCAGTCGCTGGCCACGGCGGTCTACCAGCAGCTCGCGCGCGCCGACAGTCCGGCCCCGTCACATTGATTTTTCAGGGTCGCGCTGGCGGCGCGGCGCAAGCGCCCTCCCCCTCGCCAGCACCGTCAGCGATGGGCTGCGCCGCCGGCCCCTCGGCCAGGAGCTGTCCGAGCGCAACGCCCAGCGGCAGCTCCTCGATCGCGCCGAAGTGCCGCGCCCGCAAGCGGCCCGCCCGGTCGAACAGCAAGAGGCTGGGCGTGCCCTGCAGGCTCCACGCCGCCATGGTGCGCGGCAGGGGGCCGTCGTCCGAGGGCGCATCGACGCCCACGGGGAAGGTGATGCGGTATTCGTGGAGGAAGGCTTCGAGCGCATGCGGCTGCATCGCCGCGTGGTGCTCGAAGACGGTGTGCAGCCCGATCACGGCGACCCCGCTGTCGGCCAGGCTCTGGTGGATCTTGCGGGCCAGCGGCAGCGCGTGGGAGACGCAGCCCGGGCACAGCATCTGGAAGGCCTCGACCAGCACCACCTGGCCACGCAGGTCCGCGAGCCGCAGGGGGTGCGCGGTGTTGAACCAGCGGGAGACCTCCCACTCAGGCAAAGACGGAGGCAGTGGCGTGGACATGCCCGCCATCTTGGCACACGCGCCAGGGTCAGGCCAGCCTGGCGAGCGGATGCAGCTCGGCCGGCCAGGGGCTGGCGAAGAACGCGGCCACCAGCCGCGGATCGACGTCTTCGATGCGCGCCGGCTGCCAGGCGGGGTTCTTGTCCTTGTCCACCGCCAGCGCGCGTATGCCTTCGAGCGTTTCGCTCTGGCCGGGGCGCAGGTGAAAGCAATGGCGTACCAGGTCGCGCTCCATGCGCAGGTCCTCGGCCAGGGTCAGGGTGCGCGCGCGGCGGATCTGCTCCAGCACCACGTGCAGCATCAGCGGCGAGCGCTGGCGCAGCAGCGCGGCAGTGGCGCGCTCCCAGGCGCCGTCGGCGGCCTCCAGCGCGGCGATGAGGGTGGGCACGTCGGGCAAGGAGAAATAATGGTCGATCAGGGCTCTAGCGCTTACTGGGCCCGCGTCAGCAGCTATGCATTGTGAAGCAACCCAGGCCTGTGCGGCCGCGCCGTCGGCGAAAGTCTGCGCGCCCAGTGCGTCCCAGACGGCCGCGAGCCGCTCGGAGGGCAGGACCGCGTCCGCCAGCCCGAGCGCGACCGCGTCCTGCGCGTCTATGGTCTCCCCGGTCAGCGCCAGCCACTCGCCCGCGTGGCCCGGGCAGCGCGCGAGGAACCAGCCGCCGCCCACGTCGGGGAACAGGCCGATGCCGGTCTCGGGCATGGCCATCTTGGTGCGCTCGGTGACGATGCGCAGGCTCGCGCCCTGGCTGATGCCCATGCCGCCGCCCATCACGACACCGTCCATGAAGGCGATGTAGGGCTTGCCCAGGTGGTGCGTGAGGTGGTTGAGGATGTACTCCTCGGTGAAGAAGTCCTCGACGCGCGGGTCGCCGGACGTCGCCGCCTGGTGCAGGAAGCGGATGTCGCCGCCGGCGCAGAAGGCGCCGAACGGCCCCTCCCTGTGGCTGCCGCGTATGGCGATGGCCAGCACCTGCGGGTCGCGCGCCCACTGGCGCAGCGCGGCGTACAGATCGCGCACCATGCCCAGCGACAGGGCGTTGAGCGCCTTGGGGCGGTTGAGCGTGATGCAGCCGATCTGGCAGCGCACCTCGGTGACGATTTCGGCGGTGGTCATGCGGGCTTTTCCTCCTGTGGGGGCTGGGGTCTTACTCGCCGCGGTCCTCGCGCGCGGCGCGCTTGCGCTCGTGCTCGCTCAAATGGCGCTTGCGCAGCCGGATGCTCTTGGGCGTGATCTCGACCAGTTCGTCGTCCTCGATGAACTCGACGCCGTATTCCAGCGTGAGATCGATCGGCGGCGTGACCTTGATCGCGTCCTCCTTGCCGCTGACGCGGAAGTTGGTGAGCTGCTTGGTGCGCGTGGCGTTCACCACCAGGTCGTTGTCGCGGTTGTGGATGCCGACGATCATGCCCTCGTACACCGGGTCGCCCGCCTTGACGAACATGCGCCCGCGGTCGTCGAGCTTGCCCAGCGCGTAGGTGAAGATCTCGCCCGCGTCCATGCTGATCAGCACGCCGTTCTTGCGCCCGCCGATCTCGCCCTTGTGCGGTTCGTAGCTGTCGAAGATGTTGCTGATCAGGCCGGTGCCGCGCGTCAGGTTGAGGAATTCGTTGGTGAAGCCGATCAGGCCGCGCGCCGGGATGCGGTATTCGAGGCGCACGCGCCCGCGGCCGTCGCTCTCCATGTTGACCAGCTCGCCCTTGCGCTCGCCCAGCGCCTGCATCACGCCGCCCTGGTGCTGCTCCTCGACGTCGGCGGTCACGAGCTCGATCGGCTCGCAGCGCTCGCCGTCGATCTCCTTGAACACCACGCGCGGCTTGGAGACGGCCAGCTCGTAGCCTTCGCGGCGCATCTCTTCCAGCAGGATGGTCAGGTGCAGTTCGCCGCGGCCCGAGACCTCGAAAATGCCGTCCTCGCTGGTTTCCTTCACGCGCAGCGCGACGTTGGAGCGCAGCTCCTTCTGCAGCCGGTCCCAGATCTGGCGGCTGGTGACGTACTTGCCCTCGCGCCCGGCCAGCGGCGAGGTGTTGACGCAGAAGTTCATGGTCAGCGTCGGCTCGTCGATCTTGAGCATGGGCAGCGGCTGCGGGTTCTCCGGGTCGGTCAGCGTCTCGCCGATGCCGATGTGCTCGATGCCGTTGATCAGCACGATCTCGTCCGGCCCCGCCTCGCTCACCTGCACGCGGTCCAGCCCCTGGAACTGGTGGATCTGGTTGACGCGCGCCTTGTACTTCTCGCCGTCGGGCCCGGCCATCACCAGCACCTCCTGGCCCGCGCGCAGCGTGCCCTGGTTGATGCGGCCCACGCCGATGCGGCCGACGAAGGTGGAGTAGTCCAGCGCCGAGACCTGCATCTGCAGCGGCGCGTTCGGGTCGCCCTGCACCGAGGGCACGTGCTTGAGGATGGTCTCGAACAGCGCCGACATGTCCGGCCCCCACTGCTCGCCCGGCTCGCCCTGCGTGAGCGAGCTCCAGCCGTTGATGCCCGAGGCGTAGACCACGGGGAAGTCGAGCTGCTCGTCGTTGGCGCCCAGCTTGTCGAACAAGTCGAAGGCGGCGTTCACTACCCAGTCGGGGCGCGCGCCGGGCTTGTCCACCTTGTTGACGACGACGATGGGCTTGAGGCCCAGCGCCAGCGCCTTCTTGGTGACGAAGCGCGTCTGCGGCATCGGGCCTTCCTGCGCGTCGATCAGGAGCACCACGCCGTCCACCATGGAGAGCGCGCGCTCCACCTCGCCGCCGAAGTCGGCGTGGCCGGGCGTATCGAGGATGTTGATATGCGTGCCCTTCCAGGTCACGGCGCAGTTCTTGGCCAGGATGGTGATGCCGCGCTCGCGCTCGATGGCGTTGTTGTCCATGACGGTGTCGACCACCTTCTCGTGCGCGGAGAAGGTGCCGCTCTGGCGCAGGAGCTGGTCGACCATGGTGGTCTTGCCATGGTCCACGTGGGCGATGATGGCGATGTTGCGGATGTGTTTGCTCATGATGAAAGGGCTTCTTCTTGCAGGATTTGCTGGATTTCGATGGGGCTCAGCAGCCGGTCGGGGATGAGTTCGCCCGCCGCGACGTGGCCTACGCCGAGCAGCGCGCGCGGGTTTTCGCCATAGACGGCGGCGGCCGCAGTGTCGGGCCACGGGCCGCGCCGGCGCAGGCCGGAGAGAAAGCGCCCCGCCTCTTCCGCGCCCAGCGTGATGCCGACGTGGCCGGCGAGCAGCACATCGACCGGCAGCAGATGCGCCAGCCGCTCTTGCTCGGGCAGGGCTTCGAGCGCGGCCAGCGTGATGCAGCGCGCCAGGCCGATGCCGCCGGTCTCGGTGCGCCTGAGGGCCACGAGGTGCGCGCCGCAGCCCAGGGCCTGCCCGATGTCTTCGGCCAGCGTGCGGATGTAGGTGCCCTTGCTGCAGGAAACTTCAATTTTGATAGCTGCTTGCGCTTGATCCACAGGCGCTGGAGCCAGATTCAGTTCAAATATCTCGATCTCGCGCGGCGCGCGCTCGATCTCGACACCGGCGCGGGCGTACTCGTACAGCGCCTTGCCGTCCTTCTTGAGCGCGCTGTGCATCGGCGGCACCTGCCGGATCGCGCCGGTGAATTCGCGTGCCACGGCGGCCAGGCGCTCGGGCGCCAGCACGGCGGGGTCCACCGCCCGGCGCGCGAGCACCTCGCCCTCGGCATCGCCGGTGCTCGTGCTCACGCCCAGCAGCGCCAGCGCCTCGTAGCGCTTGAGCGCGTCGAGCTGCAGCGCGCTGAACTTGGTGGCCGCGCCGAAGCACAGCGGCAGCACGCCGGTGGCCATGGGGTCGAGCGTGCCGGTGTGGCCGGCCTTTTCGGCGCGCAGCAGCCACTTGGCCTTCTGCAGCGCCTGGTTGCTGGAAAGGCCCAGGGGTTTGTCCAGCAGCAGCACCCCATGCACCGGGCGCCGCTGCACCCGGATGCGAGGGGCAGCCGTCGTCATGCGTCCTCGTCTTTGGAGCGCGAGGCCACGGCGCGCGCGATCAGCGCGTTCATGTCGGCCGCGCGCTCGCTGGTGCGGTCGTACACGAAGTGCAGCGTGGGCACGGTGTGGATCTGCAGGCGCTTGAACAGGCCGTTGCGCAGGAAGCCGGCGGACTGGTTGAGCGCCTCCTGCGAGGCCTCGCCATCGCCCACCAGCACGCTGAAGAACACTTTGGCGTGCGCGTAGTCGGGCGTGACTTCCACGGCCTGCAGCGTCACCATGCCGATGCGCGGGTCCTTGAGCGCGCGGATCAGCTCGGCCAGATCGCGCTGGATCTGGTCGGCGATGCGCAGTTCGCGATGGGGGCCGGAATGCTTTTTCATGACGGATAGCCGGGTTCGGCGCCAAGCGCCGGGCGTTCGGAACGTCCGGCGCTTGGCAGGCCCTTCTTCACAAGGTCCGTGCCACTTCCTTGACTTCGAAGAATTCGAGTTCGTCGCCTTCCTTGATGTCGGTGTAGTTGCGCAGCTTGATACCGCACTCGAAGCCTTCCTTGACTTCCTTGACGTCGTCCTTCAGGCGCCGCACCGATTCCACCTCGCCGGTGTAGATCACCACGTGGTCGCGCAGCAGGCGGAACTTGCAGCCGCGCGTGACCTGGCCCGAGGTGACGTAGGAGCCGGCGATGGTGCCGATCTTGGTCGCCACGAACACCGTGCGGATCTCGGCCGTGCCCAGCGCTTCCTCGCGCTGCTCGGGCGCGAGCATGCCGGACATCGCCGCCTTCAGCTCGTCGACCGCGTCGTAGATGATGTTGTAGTAGCGCAGGTCCACGCCGTTCATCTCGGCCGCCTTGCGGGCGTTGGCGTCGGCGCGCACGTTGAAGCCGATGACGATGGCCTTGGAGGCCAGCGCCAGGTTCACGTCGCTCTCGCTGATGCCGCCCACGCCGGCGTACACCAGCTGCACCTTGATCTCGTCGGTCGAGAGCTTGAGCAGCGACTGCGACAGCGCCTCCTGCGAGCCCTGCACGTCGGCCTTGACGATGATGGGCAGGTGCTGCACCTCGCCCGCCTGCATGTCGGCGAAGACGTTTTCCAGCTTGGCGGCCTGCTGCTTGGCCAGCTTGGTGTTGCGGAACTTGCCGGCGCGGTAGGTGGCGATCTCGCGCGCGCGGCGCTCGTCGCCCAGCACCATGAACTCGTCGCCGGCCTGCGGCACTTCCGACAGGCCCTGGATTTCCACGGGGATCGACGGGCCGGCCTCCTTGATCGGACGGCCGTTCTCGTCGCTCATGGCGCGCACGCGGCCGAAGGTCTGGCCCGCCAGCACCACGTCGCCCACCTTGAGCGTGCCCGACTGCACCAGGATGGTGGCCACGGGGCCGCGGCCCTTGTCCAGCTGCGCTTCGATGACGAGGCCCTTGGCCATGGCATCGACCGGGGCCTTGAGTTCCAGCACCTCGGCCTGCAGCAGCACGTTTTCCAGCAGCTCGTCGATGCCCATGCCGGTCTTGCTCGACACGGCGATGAACGGCGCGTCGCCGCCGTACTCCTCGGGCACGACCTCCTCGACCACCAGCTCCTGCTTGACGCGGTCGGGGTTGGCCTCGGGCTTGTCGGCCTTGGTGATGGCCACGACGATCGGCACATGGGCCGCGCGGGCGTGCTTGATCGCCTCCCGGGTCTGGGGCATGACGCCGTCGTCGGCCGCCACCACCAGGATCACGATGTCGGTGGCCTGCGCGCCGCGGGCGCGCATGGCGGTGAAGGCCTCGTGGCCCGGCGTGTCCAGGAAGGTGACGATGCCGCGCGGCGTCTTCACGTGGTAGGCGCCGATGTGCTGCGTGATGCCGCCGGCCTCGCCCGTGGCGACCTTGGTGCGGCGGATGTAATCGAGCAGCGAAGTCTTGCCGTGGTCCACGTGGCCCATGACGGTGACCACGGGCGCGCGCGGCAGCGCCTCGGCCTCGTGGCTGGAGACCTCCGCGGCGGTGAAGGCTTCAGGATCGTCCAGCGCCGCGACGATGGCGGTGTGGCCCATTTCCTCCACGATGATCATTGCGGTGTCCTGATCCAGCGGCTGGTTGATGGTGACCATCTGGCCCATCTTCATCAGCACCTTGATCACTTCGGAGGCCTTGACGGCCATCTTGTGCGCCAGCTCGGCCACGGTGATGGTCTCGGGCACATGCACTTCCAGCGTGCGGAATTCCGCGGGCGCCGCCTGCTGATGGCGATCCTCGCGCCCGCCGCCCTTGCGTGCGCCGCGCGCACCGCCGCCGCCCCGCCAGCGATTGCCCACGCCGCCCGAGGAATCGCCCCGGGTCTTGATGCCCTTCTTCTTGTCGCTGTCGCCCGCCCAGCTCGACGAGAGCTTGGAGGACTTCACCTCCTTGCTGGCCGACGGCGCGGCCGGGACCGTCGTCTTGTGCAGCGTGCCCTTCTTGGCGTCCGCCGTCTTGGCGGCGTCCTTGTCCTTGGGATGGCGCGCATCCTCGGGCTTCTTGGCCACCAGCACCTTCTTGGGCGCGGCCATCATGGCGCGGATGGCCTCGGCCTCGGCCAGCGCCTTGCGCCGGCGCGCCTCCTGGTCTTCCGCGCGCCCGGCTTCTTCGACGGCCTTGGCACCGGCTTCGCTGGCCGCGGCCTCCTCGGCCTGCGCCTGCATGGCCCTGCGCTCGGCCGCCTGCTTGGACGCCTCGCGCCGCGCGGCCTCGGCCTGCTCGCGCTCCTTCTTCTCGCGCTGCTCGGCCAGGTAGGCGGCGGCGCGCTCCTCGGCCTCGCGCTCCTTGCGCTCGCGCTCTTCGCGCGCGGCCGCGCTGTCCTCTTCCTGGTGGCGCAGCAACTCGCTCTGGCGCGAAGCCTCCGCCTGGCGGCGTTCGAGCTCCGCCGGCTCCACCACCGGAGCGGCGCTCGCGGCAGGGGCCTGCGCGGGCGTCTCGGCGACGCCCTCGGGGCCGCCCTCGCGCTTGACGAAGGTGCGCTTCTTGCGCACTTCCACCTGGATGGTGCGCGCCTTGCCGGTGGCGTCCGACTGGCGGATTTCGCTCGTGGAGCGCTTGACCAGCGTGATCTTGCGGCGTTCGTTCACGGCCGTGCCATGGCTGGCCTGCAAGTGGGCCAGCAGCTGCTGCTTGTCGGCCTCGCTGACGGTGTCCGTGGCTGTTTTCTTGGCCACACCCGCCGAGCGCAGTTGCGCCAGCAGGGTGTCAGGTGTCTTGTTGAGTTCGGCGGCGAACTCGGCGACGGTAATGCTCGACATATTCGGTTGGGTCCTCCCCGGCCTTATTCATCACCCGCGGCAAACCAGTGCGCACGGGCCTTCAAGATCAAGGCCTTGGCGTCTTCCTCGCTCTGGCCAGTGAGTTCCATCAATTCATCCACGGCAAGGTCTGCCAGTTCATCGCGGGTGGTCACGCCGCCGGCGGCCAGCTTGGCCATCAGGTCGGCGTCCAGCCCTTCGAGTTCGCGCAGGTCCTCGCTCACCTTGCCCACCATCTGCTCGCGCGCTATCTGCATCGTGAGCAGGGCATCCTTGGCCCGGGTGCGCAGCTCTTCGACGATGTCCTCGTCGAAGCCCTCGATATCGAGCATCTCCTGCAGCGGCACGTAGGCCACCTCCTCCAGGTTCTCGAAGCCTTCGCGGATCAGGATGTCGGCGATCTCTTCGTCCACGTCGAGCTTTTCCATGAAAAGCTGGCGCGCGACGCTGGTCTCGTCCGCCTCTTTCTGGGCGGACTCGGCCGCATCCATGATGTTGATCTTCCAGCCCGTCAGGTCGGACGCGAGGCGCACGTTCTGCCCGCCGCGGCCGATGGCGATCGCCAGGTTTTCCTCGTCCACCACCACGTCCATCGCGTGCTTTTCCTCATCGACGACGATGGACTGCACGTTGGCCGGCGCCAGCGCCCCGATGACGAACTGCGCCGGGTCTTCGCTCCAGAGCACGATGTCCACGCGCTCGCCCGCAAGCTCGTTGGAGACCGCGTTCACGCGCGTGCCGCGCACGCCGACGCAGGTGCCGATGGGGTCCACCCGCTTGTCGTGCGAGAGCACGGCGATCTTGGCGCGGCTGCCGGCATCGCGCGCGCAGCTCTTGATTTCGAGCAGGCCCTGCTCGATCTCGGGCACCTCGTTGCGGAACAGCTCGATCATGAACTCCGGCGCCGAGCGCGAGAGCAGGATGGGCGCGCCGCGCAGCGTCAGGTCCACCTCCATGATCATGGCGCGCACGCGGTCGCCGGTGCGCAGGTTTTCCTTGGGGATCATCTCGCTGCGCCGCAGGCGCCCTTCCACGCGCCCGCTCTCGACGATGATGTCGCCCTTGTCCATGCGCTTGACCGTGCCGGAGAAGATCTTTTCCCCGCGGCTCATGAAGTCGTTGAGCAGGGTCTCGCGCTCGGCGTCGCGGATCTTCTGCAGGATCACCTGCTTGGCGGCCATCGCGCCGATGCGGCCGATGGGCACGGAATCGACCGGCTCCTCGATGTACTCGCCCACCTGGATGCCCGGCACGCGGTCCTGCGCGTCCATCAGCAGCTCTTCGGCATCGGGGTTTTGCAGCCCGGCCTCGTCGGGCACGACCAGCCAGCGGCGGAAGGTCTGGTAATCGCCGCTTTCATGATCGATCGCCACGCGGATATCGACGTCGCCGTCATAGAGCCGCTTGGTCGCCTGCGCCAGAGCCGATTCCACCGCCCCCAGCACCACTTCATGTTCCACGCTTTTTTCACGCGAAATCGCTTCGATCAGCATCAACAACTCGCGATTCATGCCAAGGCACTCCTGTTTTCAAATGACTTCGGGCGGCCCGGGCACCGGCCGCCCCATTTTCTTTATGCGGTCTCGCCCGGCCCGGCCCGGCGCGGCGTGCGTCCCTTGAAATTCACCACCGGCGCCAGGCGCGCCTCGCGCACCTCGTCCCAGACGAAGCCGAGCACCTGCAGCGGCGCACTTTCGCGCTTCCTGCTCACGCGCTGCCCCGGCTTGGGCGCGGGCTCGTCACTCCAGGTGATCTGCCAGCCGCCGGCCTCGCCGCGCGCGAGCTGCCCCCTGAATTTCTTGCGGTTGGCCGCCACCTGCCCCGCCGCCGCGGCGCCCAGCGGCGCCTTGAGCGTGATGTCCACCACCTCGCCCTCGAAGCGCTCCAGGTCGGCCTCGTGGCGCAGCGGGCGGTCGATGCCTGGGGACGAGACTTCCAGCCGCTGGTAATCGACGCCGTCGACCTCCAGGGCGAACTGCAGCTGGCGGGTGACCGCCTCGCAATCGTCGACGGTGATGAAGCGCTCGGGCGGGGGCTCTTCCCCCGCCTGCGGGCGCTGCCACGGCACGTCGATGGTGACGCGCAGCACCCCGCCGGCGGAGCGCTCGATCTCCACCAGGTCAAAACCCAGACCGTTCACGGTCTGCTCTACCACTTGCTGCAATGCCACTGCCGTGTCTTCTCGCCGCTCCCGCGGCGCCCCGCTTACTCGAACAAAACCCCGCACAAAACCGATCGACCAAAAAAAACGGGCGGTTGCAACCCGCCCGTTTTGGTCGTGAAGCGGCTATTGTAGTGTGAAATCCCCGACATTTCAACGGTTTGCGGCGCTTGAGACGCCCCAAGCCGTCAGGAAGAGCGGCGGCTGGCGATCACGCGCCGCAGCACCGCCAGCGCCTCGTCGTCGTCCAGCGCGGCGCCGCCGGGGCCCAGCAGGCCCGCCATGAGGCGCGCGATCACCAGCGCCTGGGGCTGCACCGGGCCCGCGAAGCGCACTTCGGCATCGGAACCCATGAGGAGGGTGGGGAAAGTCTCGACCTCGAAATCGCCCACCAGCGCCTCCTCGTCCTCCACGTCCACCCACGCGAAATGCACGCCCGGCGCATCGGCGGCCAGCGCCTCGAAGCCCTGGCGCAGGCCACGGCAGACATTGCACCATTCGGCGCACAGGCACACGACCCACGCATCACCCGACATCTCGGCCCTCAATCATGTTCACGCACGCGGTGGACATCCACCACCTCGACCCGGCCGGCCCGATTGTCCCAGCTGCCGCGGATGAAGGAGAGGACGGCGGCCACATCGGCGTCGCCCAGGGTTTGCTGAAACGGCGGCATGCCCCGGGGCCGGGGGTTGCCCGCCGTCGCCGGCTGGTAGCCGCCATGCAGCACGATCTGGATCAGGTTCAGGGGCCGGGCCATGCGCACCGCCCGGTTGCCGGCGAGCGCCGGGAAGGCCCCGTCCTTGCCGCCGCCTTCGTCCCCGTGGCAATCGGCGCAGTGCTTGCGGTAGACCTCGCCTCCGCGCGCCATCACGGCCTTGGGCGCGGCCTGGCCCTGCGCGGGCGGCTCGTCCACGGGCGGCAGCGCCCGCAGCCAGGCGGCCATGGCCCGCGCATCCTCGGGCGTGAGGTACTGCAGGCTGGCGAACACGACCTCCGACATCGGCCCCGACACGCCGCCGCCGGGAGCGACGCCGGTGGTCAGCAAGGCGGCGATGTCCTGCTCCGGCCAGGCGGCCAGGCCCGCCTCACGGCCGGACACCAGCGAGGGCGCCCACCAGTTCTCGCCCGGCACCAGGGCGCCGGCCAGCGGGCGATCCTGCAAAAGCCCGCCGAGCGCATCCCGGGGCGTGTGGCAGGCGCCGCAGTGCCCCGCCTTCGCCAGGTAGGCCCCGCGATCCATGCCGGCACCCGCCGCGGCGGGGCGAAAGTACAGCGCGCGCCAGACGGCCAGCGCCGCCTGCGTGCCGTAGGGAAAGCGCAGCGCCGGTGCCGGGACCGGCTGCGCGACGGGCCGCAGGCTGCGCAAAAAGCCGAAGAGCGCGTCGGCATCCTCGCGCGTGAGGTGCGTGTAGTCGGTGTAGGGGAAGGCGGGCGACAGCAGGCGGCCATCGCGCGATCGCCCATGGTGCAGGGCGCGCCAGAATTCATCCGGGTTCCAGCGGCCGAGGCCCGTGCCTTCATCGGGCGTGAGATTGCTGGAAAAGACCGTGCCGAACGGCGTCGGGATCGCCCGGCCCCCGGCATAGGGCGCGCCGCCAGGGCGGGTATGGCAGGAGAAACAGCCGGAAACGCGCGCCAGATAAGCGCCACGCGCTATCAAATCTGGCGTATCCGCCACCCTGGCCTGCGGGTCGATGGGCGCCTCGTCCAGGTGATTGAGCGCGAAAACCGCATACGCGCCCGCGCCCAGCAGCAGCGCCGCGATGAGCACGCCGGCGGCCAGACGGCGCAGCTTCATGGCCGCCCCTTCGCGGGCGCCTGCGGCAGCGCCACCTCCAGGCTGCCGCAGGCCAGGGGCGGGTTCGCGGGCGTGCGCGCCTGCGCCCGGCCGTCGCCGGGCACGGGCTGCGCCGAGAGCCAGCTGGCGGCGGCCTGCACCTGCGAGAGCGTCAGGCGCCTGGCGATCTCGGCCATGCAATCGGGCGCCTGCGCGTGGCGCTGGCCGGTGCGCCACGCCCCGAGCTGGCTGCCGAGGTAGTCCGACGAGAGGCCGAGCAGGCTGGGGATGAAGGGGGCGGCGCCCGTCAGTTGCGCGCCGTGGCACTGCACGCACGCGGGGATCTTGCGCTGCGCATCGCCGTGGCGCACCAGCGCCTCGCCCTCCTGCAGCGTCTGCCGCGTCGCGGCGGGCGGCTCGGGCGGCGCGTAAGGCAGATCCAGATCGGAAAACCAGGCCGCGATCTCGTACAAATAGCCGTCGGTCAGGTTCGTCAGCAGGTAGGCCATCTGCGGGTAGCTGCGCCGGCCGTCGTGGAAGTTGCGCAGCTGGTTGTAGAGGTAGCCCACCGGCTTGCCGGCGATGCGCGGGAAGTAGCCGCCGGGCGTGGCGCGCCCTTCCTTGCCGTGGCAGGCGGTGCAGGGCAGAACCCGGTCGGCCATGTCCGAAGCCGCCTGGCCGCCCGCCCGCGCCACGACCATGGGGAACAGCAGGGTCAGCGCCAGGCTACATAAAACAGAGCGCACGCCCCTCACCCGCGGCCGACGTATGGCATTTTCGTGGCCATCACGGTATGAAACAGCACATTGGCGGAGAGCGGCAGCTCGGCCATGTGCAGGACCGACTGGCCGACGATGTCCACGTCCATCAGGGGTTCGTCGGCCACGACGCCATGCGCCTGCAGGACGCCCTGCGTGAGCTGGTGCGCCAGCGGCGTGTCGGCGTTGCCCACGTCGATCTGGCCCACGGCGATGTCGAAATGGCGGCCATCGAGCGAGGCCGATTTGGTCAGGCCCGTCACCGCGTGCTTGGTGGAGGTGTAGGCGATGGAATGGGGCCGCGGCGCGTGCGACGAGATCGAGCCGTTGTTGATGATGCGCCCGCCGCGCGGCTGCTGCGCCTTCATCACGCGAAAGGCGTTCTGGATGCAATAGAACATGCCGCTCAGGTTGACGTCCACGACGTTCTTCCATTGCGCCACGCTCAGCTCTTCCAGCGGCACCGCGGGCGCGCCCGTCCCGGCGTTGTTGAACAGCAGATCGACGCGGCCGAAGCGATCGACGGCGGCATCGAAGAGCCCGCGCACCTCGGCCGGGTCCGCCACGTTGGTGGCCACGGCCAGCGCGCGCGGCCCGGCGGCGCTGGCCTGCGCCACCGCCTGCAGCGGCTGCAGGCGCCGCCCCGCGAGCGCCACGCGCCAGCCCGCGCCCAGCAGCGCGAGCGCCGCGGAGCGGCCGATCCCGGAACCTGCGCCGGTGACGATGGCGACCTTGCCTTGGGAAGTCATGAGCGTTTCCTCCGTGCGGTATGCCGCCCGTGCTTGTCGCGGGGGGACTGGTCCTGGATCTTCTGCTTCTTTTCCGCCTTCCTGGCGGGCGGGCCGCCGCCGGCTTCGTCTTTCCTGCCGCCGCCGGCGCGTGCCGCCTTGGCGGGCGCGGCCTTGGCGGGCACGAACTCGCCATCGCCCTGCACCAGCCGGAAATCGATCTTGCGCCCGTCCAGGTCGACGCGGCTGACCTGCACGCGCAGGCGCGAGCCGATGCCGTAGCGCACGCCGGTGCGCTCGCCGCGCAGCTCCTGGCGCACTTCGTCGTAACGGAAGTACTCGCCGCCAAGCTCGGTGATGTGCACCAGCCCTTCGACGTAGAGCGCATCCAGCGTGACGAAAATGCCGAAGCTCGTGACGGCGGTGACGATGCCGCCGTACTCCTCGCCCAGGTGCTCGCGCATGTACTGGCACTTGAGCCAGGCTTCCACGTCGCGGCTGGCTTCGTCCGCGCGGCGCTCGTTGGCGCTGCAGTGCAGGCCCGCGGCCTCCCAGTCCTGCAGCTCGCGCCGGCCCGCGCCGGCAGCGGGCGCCGCGGCTTCCTGCCGCCCCTTGGTCGCCCACTGGCGCGCCAGCTTGTGCTGCGCCTCGCCTGGCAGCGGCAGCGGCGGGAGCTGGTACTTCCGGCCCGCGAGGATGGCCTTGATGACGCGGTGCACCAGCAGGTCGGGGTAGCGCCGGATCGGACTCGTGAAGTGCGTATAGGCCTCGAACGCCAGGCCGAAGTGCCCGCTGTTGGCCGGCGTGTAGATGGCCTGCTGCATGGAGCGCAGCAGCATGCTGTGGATCTGCGCCGCGTCGGGCCGGTCCTTCGTGGCTTCGGCGATCGCCTGGAAGGCGCCCGGCCGCGGCTCGTCGGGCAGCTGCACATGCACGGCGAGCGACTTGAGGTAGCCGCGCAGGATGTCGAGCTTCTCGGGCGTCGGCCCCTCGTGCACGCGGTAGAGGCAGGCGCGCTTGTGCTCGCCGATGAAATCGGCCGCGCAGACGTTGGCGGCCAGCATGGCCTCCTCGATCAGGCGGTGCGCCTCGGTGCGCACGCGCGGCACGATCTTGTCGATGCGCCCGTTGTCGTCGCAGACGATCTGGGTTTCTGTGGTCTCGAAATCCACGGCGCCGCGCGCATGGCGCGCCGCCAGCAGCGCGCGGTACACCTCGTCCAGATGCAGCAGGTCCTGCACCCGGTCCGCGAGGCGGCTGGCCTCGGGGCCGCGGGTGTTGGCCAGGACGGCGGCCACCTCGGTGTAGGTCAGGCGCGCGTGGCTGTCGATCACCGCCGGGTAGAACTGGTAGGCATGCACCTCGCCCTTGTTCGTGACCACCATGTCGCACACCATCGCCAGGCGCGTCACCCTCGGGTTGAGCGAGCACAGCCCGTTGGAGAGCTTTTCCGGCAGCATGGGCAGCACGCGCCGCGGAAAATAGACGCTGGTGGCGCGGTCGTAGGCGTCGGTGTCGATCGCACCGCCGGAATCGACGTAGTGGCTCACGTCGGCGATCGCCACCAGCAGCCGCCAGGCCTTGGCGCGGCCGATGCGCGCGGGTTCGCAGTACACCGCGTCGTCGAAATCGCGCGCATCCTCGCCGTCGATGGTGACGAAGGGCACGTCGGTCAGGTCCACGCGCTGGCGCCAGTCCTGGGCGCGCACCGCATCCGGCAGCGCCTGCGCCTGAGCCAGGCACTCGGCCGAGAAGACGTGCGGCACGCCGTACTTGCGCACCGCGATCTCGACCTCCATGCCCGCGTCGTCCACCTCGCCGAGCACCTCCACCACGCGGCCCACGGGCTGGCCGTACAGGGCCGGCGGCTCGGTGAGCTGCACCACGACCACCTGCCCCACCGAGGCCGTGCCCGTGGCGCTCTTGGGAATGAGCACATCCTGCCCGTAGCGCTTGTCCTCGGGCGCCACCAGCCAGATGCCGGCTTCGTGCAGCAGGCGGCCGATGATGGGCTGGGGCGGGCGCTCGATGATTTCCAGCACCCTCCCCTCGGGCCGCCCGCGCCGGTCCTGGCGCACGATGCGCACGCGCACCCTGTCCTTGTGCAGCACGGCGCGCATTTCGTTGGGCGGCAGGTAGATGTCGCCCTCGCCGTCGTCACGGATCACAAACCCGTGGCCGTCACGGTGGCCCTGCACGCTGCCTTCGATTTCTTCGGGGGCAGTTTCGCGAATTTCGTTTTTTTTGCTATACAATCTAAGACTTCCTGAGATGCCCAGGTGGCGGAATTGGTAGACGCACTAGTTTCAGGTACTAGCGGGTAACACCGTGGAGGTTCGAGTCCTCTCCTGGGCACCAAGTGTAGAAGAACACTTGGCTTGAACATTGAAATAAAGATGGGCCGCCTGCGCAAGCAGGGCGGCCTTTTCTTTTGCCTGTTGCGAGCTGGCGCCGCAGCCCGTTTCGCTTCCAGACCGACCGGACGCTCGCACACCGTGCCGCAGCACGGCGCGCGAAACCGATGAGGTGACCGTTCGATCTGGCGATGAAATCACTTGCGCAGCAGCACCTTGAGCGCGCCTTGCAGGCGCCGCTCGCTCGCCGGCTCGGCCGCGGCCGCCAGCACGCGCGCGGTGTCCTGAACCCAGGTCTGCTGCGGCGATGGATCGTTGCGGCGCGTGAGCAGCTGCAGCTGCAGCGCGCGGCGCGCCTCGTGGTGCTCGGCGGGCGTGGGCACTTCCGCCGCGATCTCCAGGCGCAGCAGGGCCTCGGCGGCGTCGCCGGCGGCCGCGCCCGTCAGCGCCTTGGCCCAGGCGCCGTGCGCCGTGGCATTGACCTGGCGGCCCAGCTCGCGCGTCGCGGGCAGCAGGGCGGCATCGCGCTTTTCCCAGGCCTGGACGAGTTGCGTGAGCGCCTCGCCATGCGCCTGCGCCGCGAGCTTGCGCAAGGCCCCCTGGGCCTGCTCCAGCGCCTCGCGCTGCGCGCGGAAGGCCGCATCGCCCAGACGCGGAGCGCGCGGGGCACGGTCGGCGCCGCCCTGCCGGTCGAAACGCTCCGGCCCCGGGCGCCGGGAACGCGAATCCCTGCGCTCGGGCGCACGCCCCGCGGCCGGCGCGGCCGCGGGCTTGCCGGCGCCGGGGCGGTCGTCTCCGCGCACCGCCACCACGCGCCGCACGGGAGGCGGCGCCGGCGGCGCATCGGGGGCGGGTGAAGCGGCCTCATCTGCTATCGAAGACGGAGCTGCTTGCGCTTGATCAGCGGGCGTTTGAGCCTTGTTTTGTTCGAATTTTTCGGCAGCGGCATCCGCCGGTTCGCCACGCAGCGCCAGCTGCAGCGCCTGCATCGCCTCCTGGATCCTGGCCGCGTCGCCCGAGGCGTTGGCCGCCTCCAGCGCCTTGGACGCCTCCAGCACCGCGCGGTCGTGCGCGCTGAGCTGCGCGGCCGTGCGCTCGCGCTCGGCCGTCTTGCGGGCGAACGCCTCGTCGATCGGCTTGCGGAAGGCGTCCCAAAGTTTCTGCTCCTGGCGGCGCTCCAGCGGCACCGCCTGCGCAAGCTGCTGCCAGCGCTGCTGCAGCGCCTTGACGGCATCCATGCGCAGCGCCGGGGCAGAGCCCACGGCGGCGGCCTCGTCGATCAGCGCATGGCGCTGCTCCAGGTTGGCTTTCTGCGCCGCGGCCAGCGGCGCGCCCGCCGCGGCGATGGCCTGCTTCCACAAGGGCTGCAGCTCGGCGAAGAGCTTTTCGCCGACGTGGCCGCCCGTGCGCCAGCGCTCGCTGAATTCATGCAGCGCGCGGATGTGCGCCTTCCAGTCGGTGGACGCGCCATGGGCCTGGGCCCAGGCGTTGACCTCTTCGATCAGCGCCAGGCGCTGCGCCCGGTGCTCCTGCGCTTCGGCGCGGGATTTTTCCAGCCAGGCTTCGACCACCTTGTGCGCGGCGTTGCAGGCTTCGTCGAATTTCTTCCACAGCGCATGGTTGGCGATGGCGCCCTGGTCCGCCTGCTTCCACTGCTCGCGCAGCTGGCGCAGCAGCTCCTGGAGCTTGCGCCCGCCCAGCGCCTGGCCCTCGGGGCGGGCGAGCAGGCCCTGCGCCTTGGCCAGCAGCTCTTCGCGGATCTGGTCGGCGCTCCAGCGCTGCCAGCCTTCGAGCTCGCCGGCCGTGACCAGCGCGGCATGCACGCGCGCCTCCAGCGCGGCGTCGACGAAACGCCCGTGGTTCTTCCACGCCGAGCGCAGCTGCGCCGCCGCGCCGACGCTCGCCTTGCCATGGCCTTGCGCGGTCTCGCTCTCCAGCTTGGAGAGCGCCTCGGTCACGGCCTGCACCGCGCTGGCGACGCGCTGCGGATCGACGGGCGCCCGCGGCGCGGGCTCCGCAGCGGCGGCGGCGACGACCTCGCCGCGGGCCGCCCGCAGTTCGTCGGCCCATACCGGCACCGAGGGCAGCGGCGCCTGGGCGTCCTCGCTGGCCGCCGCGGCCTGCGACAGCGCCGCCCCGAAAGCCTCCCACACCAGGCCGAGCTGCGTCTGCGCGGCCTCGAGCTGCGGCGGAAAGCGCAGGTCCACGCTGGGCCAGATGGCGTCGTGCGTGATGGCGTCGGCCTGGGCGCGCCAATGCGCCACGTCGTCCACCAGCGTCTGGAAGGCCGCCTGCGCATCGCGCCACGGCTTGGTGGAGAGCACTTCGATGCGCTGCGCCATCAGCACGGCCGCTTCGCGCTGCACCTGCACGCGGTGCTGCAGGTCTTCCACCGCCTTCACGCGCTCGGCCAGCTGGCCCTTGAGCGTCTGCAGGGGCTCGCGCGAGAGCGGCGCGCCGGCCTTGGCGGCGTCGCGCTGCCACGCCAGCGCGTCGGCGATGTTCAGGCGCGCGGCCGACAGCAGGGCCTCGGCCCGGGCGGCCCAGTCGGCGGCGATGGCCTCCTGCGCGACCGCGCGGCGGCGCTCGTCGAGGCGTTCGCGCACGGCCTTGGCGGCGCCCTTGTCGCGCGCGCTCAGCTCCTTGAAGACCTCCTGCAGCTGCGCCGGGGACGGATCGCCGGCCAGCCAATCCCGAATGCGCGCGGCGCGCTCGCCGGAAGTGGCTGCCGAGAAGGCGCCGCCGGTGAGCGCATCCAGCGGATGCGCGGCCGCGGCTTTTTCAGGGGTCGTGGAGGCGTCGGGTTCCGGCGCGGAGCCAGTCGTGGAAAAAGGAAACATGGATAGCAAGGGCGATAAGGATCGGGGGTACACGCCACCCTCGTGCCCCCACACGGCGCGCGGGAGCAGGCAAGGGGGCTATTGTGGCTTGGTTTGCAGCCGGCCTGGCGCAAAACTCAATTCGCGGCCAACTCCAGCTGCGCGCGCGGGGTGGCGTCCTGCGCGCCCTCGCCTGGCGCCTGGAGCCGGCTGGCGCCCACGAACAGGCGGTCCATCGGCACCTCGCGGGCCGCGAGGTAGTCGCGCACGGCCACGCTGCGCGCCAGGGCCAGGGCCTGCATCGCGTCGTCGGGCAGCGCGATGCCCGCCATCAGGAGTTTTTCCATCTCGGCCTGGGGAATGTCCTTGGCGAAACCCACCAGGTTGCGCGGCTTCTTGATGTTGTCGGCGCGCTGGTAGACGCGCTTGAGCAGGGCCGGGTATTCGTCCGCCGCGACCTGCGCGACCCGGGTGGCGTCCTGCCCGGCCTGCACCGCCTCGCGGCGCTTTTCGGCCAGCAGCATGTCCATCAGCCGCGCGCGCTTCCAGCCGTCGATCTCGGCGCCGGGGTCGGCCCAGCCCACCACCGTGGCCTTGAGCGCGGGCCGGTCGACGAGCGCCTTGGCGATCGCGTCCAGCTGCTCGCGCGCCTGGGCCGACAGCTCGCTGCTGCCGGGCGCGAACGCCACGGCGCCCTGCTCGTCGCCCCCGCCCAGCGCGTGCGCGAGCAGGGAGAACGGCGCGGTGATCGCCTTCATGATCAGGTTGCCGATGACCTTGAGGATCACCGGCCCGAGGCTGAAGTCGGGGTCGTTGAGCGAGCCGCTGATCGGCAGGTCCACGTCGATCACGCCGTTGCGGTCGGCCAGCAGGGCCACGGCCAGGCGCACCGGCAGGCTGTTGGGCGCGCCCTTGACCTCGTCGCCGAAGGCCAGCTGCTTGAGCACCAGCTTGTTGCTCGCGGTCAGCTGCCCGTCGGGCTGCACCTTGTACGTCACGTCCACGCTGAGTTTGCCGCGCTCGATGCCGTGCCCGGCGTATTTGACGCTGTAGGGCGAGAGCGGCGGCAGTTCCAGGTCGCGCATATGCCCCTGGATGTCGAGCGCCAGCGGCTTGGCCAGGGGGTTGAGCTGGCCGGAAATGTCCAGCGTGGCCGTGCCCTGCGCCCTGCCCTTGAGTTCGAGCTGCGCCATCTGCGGCGCCGCGCCCGGCGCCGTTTCCTCGGACGAGAAGGCGCTCAGGCTGCCGTTCAGCTCCGTCAGGTTGGCCGAGTAATTGGGCTTGATGAAGTGGTCCGTGAAGTCCACCGTGCCCTGGGTCAGGGCCACCGGCCCGAAATGGATGCGGGGCGCGCCGCCGGCCGCGGCCGCCGGCGGGCTCGAAGCCGGCGCCGCCTCCTTCGCGGCGTCGCCGCTGGCCGCGCGGCCGATGTCCTGCAGGTTGATGCGGCCGTTCTCCTGCACGATGACACGCGCGAAGAAATCGGCGAGCGCGGTCTCGCGCACATCCAGGGCCAGGGGCTTGCCCGGCTCCAGCGCCAGCGACAGGCCCCGCAGCGACAGGGTCTTCCAGCGCAGCAGATCGCTCCCCGCGCCCGGGGCGGCATCGGCCGCGGGCTCGGGCGCGCCGGCATCGCCATCGGCCTGCAGGCGCACCCGCACGTCGCCCAGCGCGGCATCCCCCTGCACGCCCAGGCTCAGGCCCTCCCTGGCCTGCGTGGCGTTCACCTCGCCCGCGAAATCGCCGTCGGCGCGCACCACGTCCACATTGAGCTCATCGGGCAGATAGGCCTGCACCACTTGCAGGGGCAGGTTCTTGGCGCGCACGCTGCCCTTGGCGTGCAGCTCGGGCGCCAGCGCCAGCGAGCCGTCCCAGCTCAGTTGGCCGGGATCGGCCTTGCCCGTCCCCACGCGCGCCTGCACCTTCAGGCCGAACGCGGGCAGGCGGTCGCCCTGCAGGGCCAGGTCCTGCACGCCGACATGGAGCGCCGAGAGATTGAGCGCCACGGGGCGGCGCGCGCCGGCATCGCGCAGCACGGCGGTGCCGTCCTTGAGCTGCAGCTGGCGCACCGCGACCGCCCAGGGCGGCGCGGCGTCCTGCGGCTCTGCGTGCGCCGGGGGCGCAGGCACGAGCCAGTCGTCGAACATCCACGCGCCCGCCTTGTCGCGCGCTGCGAGCACCTGGGGCGCGTCCAGCAGCACCCGCTCGATCTGCACCCGGCGGCGGCGCAGGTCCACCGTGGCATCGGCCATGTCGAGCTGGCCCAGCGCCCACTGCTCGCCGGGCGGCGCGCCCGCCACGCCAGCCTCGCGCAGCGTGGGGCAGCCCTTGCGCACGGCGCACGACACGCTGGCCTTGTTCAGCTGCAGCCGCTGCACCTTGGCCGTGAGCGCCTCGCCCTCCTGCTCGAGGCTGACCGTGGCGTCCAGCGTGCCCGCCACCACGGGCCGGATGAACTGCGCCAGGTAAGGCGCCGCCAGCGCCACCGGAACGCCCGCGGCCGTGGCCGTGGCCTGCACGCCGCTGTCCGAAGCCTGCCCCTGGATCTCAATCTTCGCCGGTTCCCCGGTGGCCGCGCCGCCGCTCAGCCGCAGCGCCGTGCTGAACTGCGCGGGCTGCTGCGCCGGCCAGGCCGCATCGTGCACCTGCGCCTGCCAGTCGCGCACCTGCCAGACGGACTCGGCGGCGGGCCGGTGCAGGCTGTCATCGCGCCAGTCCAGCGCGCCGTCGCTCAACTCGATCTGCCGGATGGCGAATTTCCACGGCGCCGCGGAGGAGGCAGGCGACGAGGATTGCGCAACCGCCTCCCCGCCGCGCGCCTGGCCCGGCACCTGCACGCGGCCCGACGCATCGCGCTGCAGATAGACATGGGGGCCATGCAGCTCGACGGACGCCAGCTCCACCTGCCGCTGCAGCGGCCGCACGTCGCCCAGGGCGACGTCCAGGCTGTCGAACGCCAGCAGCCGCGCCTCATCGGCCCCCGAGACGCTGACCCCGCCGAGCCGCACGTGCCCCGTGAGCCTGACCTCGGGCGCCTGGCCCTGCTCGGCGAAGTCCAGGCCCAGGTCGGCATCGAGCTTGGCGGCATCGAGCCGTATCCCGAGCGAGGCCGGGATGTAGCCCGCCAGCGGCGCCAGGTCGAAATCCTGGATCCGGAACCGCGCCTGCGCCTGGTGCGTCTGGGCAAACGGCGTCGCCTGCGCGGAAGAATCGAACTTACTGCCGTCGAACTCGAACGCCAGCTTGGGCAGGACCTTCACCTGGCGGTCGGCCGACAGGTTGCTCAGGAACGGCAGGTCCAGGGTGATGGCGCGCAGTTCGTGCCGCACGTGCACCGTCTGGTCGTCGAAATCGACTTCGCCCCCCTGCAGCCGCACGTTGTACAGGGCGAACCGCAGGGGCTCCTGCGCGGGCGCCTCGGGCAGCCGCGCGAAGCGCTGCACGATGTCGTCGAAGTCGAACTTGCCGGCGGCCGTCTGCGCCACGCGCACCACGGGCGCATCCACCTGCAGCGCATCGATCACCGGCGCGAGCCGCCACAGCGACTGCACCGCCGCATTGGCATAGACGCGGCCGATCTGCAGCTGCGGCGCGCGGCCGGCGGCATCGGCCACCGCGATCCCGCTCAGCGTCAGCTCCAGCGTCCAGGGGTTGAACGCCACATGCGCCACCGTCACCTGCCGCCCCAGAAGCTCGGAGCCCTGCTTCTGCAGCTGGGCGCGCAGGATGGGCGGCACCGCCAGCCACGCCAGCACGTAAAGCGCCAGCACCCCGGCGGCGCACGCCGCCGCACGCCGCACGCCGGTGGCGTGCGCCTTCATCCAGCCCCACAACAACTGCATCAAATCACCGAAAACACGGACAAGACGGGAATTGTGCATGCACGAACGGCCGGCACTGGTTACAGAAATGAGAAAAGGAAAGCCCGGCGGCGGGGGAGCCCCGAGCGCCGGGCTTGGTGGCAGGCATGAAAGCCCCGTCCACCTTGGGCGCCCCGGAGATTGCTGTCCGAAGCGCCGGAGGCAAATGATTGCCCCCTCTTGGGCCCCGGAGCGTGCCGCCGATGCCAGCCAGGCGCTGAGCGCCCCGCTTGCCCAGGCAACGTGCCCCGAAGCAGACACCCGCGTCGTGCGGGCATGCCTACCTTAACAGGTTTGGGCCGCCATGACCATGGGCGCGTTGCAATCTGAAACATACCGTGTGCGGTGTTGCATCTGCCGTCCTGCCGGGCTCTGTTTCCCTGCGGCGGCGCGCGGAATCGGGCCTGCAAACCGGTATTTTATTATTACTTTTAAGTTTATCAAGATGCATCGTTAGTATTGACCTTGTATTTTGAGACTCCATAGAATCCGGCCAAATTCACAAGGGGCTAGTACAAACCCTTACTTGCCACGGCGGCCATCGATCGCATCGGCGCATTCCGAACCGCCGATCTTTCCCGGATCGACCCGGATGGCGCACCGCCGGACAGAACGTCCGGCCCCACAAGGCGGGCTCTGCGCGTTTCGGACGCAAGGCAGGCCCCCTGAACCGAAAGGATCTTCCATGAAGGCAGGCTTGCGAGCCCTCTCTGGCTTGCGTACCTTCACCGGCGACGTCGCCGCCGGCTTTTTCGAGATCACCCACAGCGGCCTCGCGCTCCTGGGCCTGGCGGTGGCCTTCGCGGCCCTCACGCTGGTGGCGCGGCCCGACCTGCGCCAAATGGGCGAGGAACACCTCATGGGCTGGCTGCAGGCGCAGCAGATCGCGATGGACGGCTTCGCCACCGAACCGTTCGCCAGCGAGCGCGCCACCGCCAGCAACCCCAAGGACCTGCCGCGCGAGCAGGCGGCGATCACCTACTGGCTGAGCAAAAAGTACCACGTGGCGCCCGAGCCGCTGGCCGTCCTGGTGAGCGAGGCCTACGCCATCGGCGAGCGCACCAAGCTCGACCCGACGCTGATCCTCGCCGTGATGGCCGTGGAGTCGAGCTTCAATCCCTTCGCCCAGAGCGACGTGGGCGCGCAGGGCCTGATGCAGGTCATGACCCGCGTGCACACCGACAAGTACGAGGACTTCGGCGGCCGTTTCGCGGCCTTCGACCCCGTGGCCAATCTGCGCGTGGGCGTGAAGGTGCTGCAGGAATGCATCACCCGCGCGGGCTCGGTCGAGGGCGGCCTGCGCGCCTACGTCGGGGCGTCCAACCTGCCCGACGACGCCGGCTACGCCGGCAAGGTGCTGGCCGAGCACGCGCGGCTGCGCCAGGCCGCCAGCGCCGCCGCCAAGCCGGCGGTGGTGGCCGCCAAGGCAGCGCCCGCGACCGGCGCGCCCGGGCCGGCGCAGCAGGCTGAAAAGGTGGCCTTGCTGACCAACGGGCTCCGATAGCGCCCAACGCGCGGTGCGTACGGTGCGCGCTACACTCGCGCGGTACGCAACTGGCGATAGGTCTGGTGTTGCCCGACTCGGGCGATGCGACTGACGTGGACAACCGCCGCAACGGGCATACCACGGGGAAGCGTACCGCGCGCGGGCACAAGCCGTGGCGCGTTTTGTCGTTCGCCTGGGCAGCCCTTGCATGCCAAGGGAAAGTCACCGCTATCACCTGCCATGTACCAACGCAACATCCTCGTAGAACAAACCGATCCTGAAATCTGGGCCGCGATCCAGGCCGAGAACCGCCGCCAGGAAGAGCACATCGAGCTGATCGCCAGCGAAAACTACGCCTCGCCCGCCGTGATGGCGGCGCAGGGCTCGCAACTGACCAACAAGTACGCCGAGGGCTACCCCGGCAAGCGCTACTACGGCGGCTGCGAGAACGTGGACGTGGTCGAGCAGCTCGCGATCGACCGCGTCAAGCAGCTCTTCGGCGCCGAGGCGGCGAACGTGCAGCCCAACTCGGGCTCGCAGGCCAACCAGTCGGTGCTGATGGCCTTCCTCAAGCCCGGCGACACCATCCTGGGCATGAGCCTGGCCGAGGGCGGGCACCTGACGCACGGCATGGCGCTGAACATGAGCGGCAAGTGGTTCAACGTGGTCTCCTACGGCCTGAACGCGAAGGAAGAGATCGACTACGACGCCTTCGAGGCCAAGGCGCGCGAGCACAAGCCCAAGCTGATCATCGGCGGCGCCTCGGCCTATGCGCTCGCCATCGATTTCGAGCGCATGGCCAAGGTGGCCAAGGACGTGGGCGCGATTTTCTGGGTGGACATCGCGCACTACGCAGGCCTCGTCGTCGCGGGCGAGTATCCCAACCCGGTGCCCTTCGCCGACGTGGTGACCTCCACCACGCACAAGAGCCTGCGCGGCCCGCGCGGCGGCTTCGTGCTGATGCGCGCCGAGCATGAGAAGGCGATCAACTCCGCCATCTTCCCCGGCCTGCAGGGCGGCCCGCTGGAGCACGTGATCGCGGCCAAGGCGGTGGCGTTCAAGGAAGCGCTCTCGCCCGAGTTCAAGGCCTACGGCCGGCAGGTGGCGAAGAACGCCCAGGTCTTCGCGCAGACGCTGACCGAGCGCGGCCTACGCATCGTCAGCGGCCGCACCGAGAGCCACGTGATGCTGGTGGACCTGCGCGCCAAGGGCATCACCGGCAAGGCGGCGGAAGCGGCGCTGGGCCTGGCGCACATCACGATCAACAAGAACGCGATCCCGAACGACCCGGAAAAGCCCTTCGTGACGAGCGGCGTGCGCGTGGGCACGCCCGCGATCACCACGCGCGGCTTCAAGGAAGAGGAAACGCGCCTGACGGCCCACCTGATGGCCGACGTGCTCGACAAGCCGCACGACGAGGCCAACCTGGCGGCGGTGCGCGCCAAGGTGGACGAGCTCACGAAGCGCTTCCCGGTCTATCGCTGACCCTTCGCCCCCAATCGGACCGCCGACCGGACAGCCATGAAATGTCCGTTTTGCAACCACCCGGATACGCAGGTCGTCGAGACCCGCGAATCCGAGGGGGGCGAGTACGTGCGGCGCAGGCGCCGCTGCGCCGCCTGCGACAAGCGCTTCACCACCTACGAGCGCCCGGAGGTGAACTTCCCGGCCATCGTCAAGAAGGACGGCCGGCGCGTGGACTACAAGCGCGAGAAGCTCGAAGGCTCGTTTCGCATCGCGCTGCGCAAGCGCCCCGTGGGCACCGAGCAGGTGGACGCGGCGATCGAGCGCATCGAGGAGCGCCTGCTGCAGCTCGGCCAGCGGGAGATCCTGTCCAACCTCATCGGCGAGATGGCGATGCGCGAGCTGCAGAAGATGGACAAGGTGGCCTACGTGCGCTATGCCAGCGTCTACCGCAGCTTCGAGCACATCGACGAGTTCAAGGCGCTCGTCGACCGGGTGGGCGAGTGACGGCCTCGCTTCGCTATTGATAGCTGCTCGCGCTTGACAGGCAAGCGCCAGAGCCCGTTTTTACTGATAACTTCCGGGAATCGGCCCCACGGCCTGCACGACGTCGGCGCACTGCGCGCGATGCAGCAGGGCGTGGTCCATCAGCACCAGCGCGAGCAGCGCCTCGGCGATCGGCGCCGCGCGGATGCCGACGCACGGGTCGTGGCGCCCCTTGGTGACCACTTCGACGGGCGCGCCGTGGATGTCGATGGACGGGCGCGGCGTGAGGATGGAGCTGGTGGGCTTGATCGCCAGGCTGACCTCGATGTCCTGCCCGGTGCTGATGCCGCCCAGCACCCCGCCGGCGTGGTTGCTCTCGAAGCCTTGCGGCGTGAGCGCGTCGCCGTGCATGCTGCCGCGCTGCGCAACGCTGGCGAAGCCCGCGCCGATTTCCACGCCCTTGACGGCGTTCAGCCCCATCATCGCGTGGGCGATGGCGGCGTCGAGCTTGTCGTACAGCGGCGCGCCCAGCCCCACGGGCACGCCGCGGGCCTGCACGCGGATGCGCGCGCCGCAGGAGTCGTGCGCCTTGCGCAGCGCATCCATGTAGTCCTCGTAGCGCTGCACGTCGGCCACGGGCGCGAAGAAGGGGTTGTGCGGCACGTGCGCCCAGCTCTCGAAGGGGATGTCCAGCTCCCCGAGCTGCGTCATGCAGGCGCGCAACGTGGTGCCGTATTTTTCCCGGAGCCACTTCCTGGCCACGGCGCCGGCGGCCACCGTGGGCGCGGTCAGGCGCGCCGAGGAGCGCCCGCCCCCGCGCGGATCGCGCAGGCCGTATTTGTGCCAGTAGGTGTAGTCGGCGTGGCCGGGGCGGAACTGCTGCGCGATCTCGCCATAGTCCTTGCTGCGCTGGTCCTGGTTGCGAATGAGCAGCGCGATCGGCGTGCCGGTGGTCCTGCCCTCGTGGACGCCGGAGAGGATTTCCACCGCGTCGGGCTCGTTCCTCTGCGTGACGTGGCGGCTGGTGCCGGGGCGGCGGCGGTCCAGGTCGTGCTGGATGTCGGCCTCGGCGAGCGCCATGCCCGGCGGGCAGCCATCGATCACGCAGCCGATGGCCGGGCCATGGGATTCACCGAAGTTGGTGACGCAGAAAAGCGTGCCGAGGGTGCTGCCGCTCATGTGGTTTCATCTTTTTGATAGCTGCAGGCGCTTGATGGTCAAGCGCTGGCAGCGGATTTCATGGCTGCTGGTTTGCCGAACCCTGGTCCTCGGGCCAGTCGCGGATGTAGGCCTTGAGCAGCTTGTTTTCCAGGTTCTGGCTGTCCACCACGGTCTTGGCGACGTCGTAGAAGCTGATCACGCCCATGAGCTGGCTGTTGTCGATGACGGGCAGGTAGCGCGCGTGGCGGTCCAGCATCATGCGGCGCACCTCGTCGAGTTCGGTCTCCAGCGTGCAGATCAGCGGCCCCGGGTCCATGCTGCGGTAGACCGACAGGCCCTCGAAGCTGCCGCCGTTCTTCACCGCGGCGTCGATCACCTCGCGGAAGGTGAGGATGCCGACCACGCGCTCGTGCGCCATCACGACGAGCGAGCCGATGTCGTTGTCCGACATCGTGCGGGCGGCATCGGCCAGCGTGTCTTCCGGCGTGATGGTGTAGAGCGTGCCGCCCTTGAGGCGCAGGATGTCGCGAACTTTCATGACTGGTGGGCCGGTGGTCTGTGTGCGGGAGCACCGGCAAATATAGCCCACAATCCGTGGCTTCACGCATGACAAGGGAGACAAGGAATGCCCGGCTACGCCGATCCCGGCTTCGACACGCTCGCGGTGCATGCGGGCGCCCGGCTCGACCCGAGCACCGGCGCGCGCGCCACGCCGATCTACCTCACCACGTCCTTCGTCTTCGAGTCGAGCGAGCACGCGGCCTCGCTCTTCAACATGGAGCGCCCGGGCCACGTCTACTCGCGCCTGTCCAACCCCACGACCGACGTGCTGGAGCAGCGCGTGGCGGCGCTCGAAGGCGGCGCGGGCGCCATCGCCACCGCCAGCGGCATGGCCGCGCTGCACCTGGCCATCGTCACGCTGATGGGCGCGGGCAGCCACATCGTGGCCAGCACCGCGCTCTACGGCGGCTCGCAGAACCTGCTGAACTACACGCTCAGGCGCTTCGGCATCGAGACCACGTTCGTGAAGCCCGGCGACATCGACGGCTGGCGCGCGGCGATCCGCCCCGACACCCGGCTGCTGCTGGGCGAGACCGTGGGCAACCCGGGCCTGGAGGTGCTGGACATCCCCACGATCTCGCAGATCGCGCACGAGGCCGGCGTGCCGCTGCTGGTCGATTCGACCTTCACCACGCCCTACCTGATGCGCCCGCTGGAGCATGGCGCCGACCTGGTCTACCACGCCGCGACCAAGTTCCTCTCGGGCCACGGCACGGTGATGGGCGGCGTGCTGGTCGATGGCGGCGGCTTCGACTGGGACGCCTCGGGGCGCTTCCCCGAGCTGGCCCAGCCCTACGACGGCTTTCACGACATGGTGTTCACGCAGGAATCGAGCGTCGCCGCCTTCCTGCTGCGCGCGCGCCGCGAGGGCCTGCGCGACTTCGGCGCCTGCATCAGCCCGCACAGCGCCTGGCTGATCCTGCAGGGCATCGAGACGCTGGGCGCGCGCATGGAACGGCACGTGCGCAACACCGAGAAGGTGGTGCAGTTCCTGGCCGGCCACCCCTTCGTCGCGCGCGTCGGCCACCCGCTGCTGGAGAGCCACCCGAGCCACCAGCTCGCGCAAAAGCTCCTGCCGCGCGGCGCCGGCGCGGTCTTCAGCTTCGACCTCAAGGGCAGCCGCGCGCAGGGCCGGGTGTTCATCGAAACGCTCAAGATTTTCAGCCACCTGGCCAACGTGGGCGACTGCCGCTCGCTCGTCATCCACCCGGCGAGCACCACGCACTTTCGCATGAGCGACGAGGCGCTGCTGGCGGGCGGCATCACGCAGGGCACGATACGGCTGTCCATCGGCCTGGAAGACCCGGACGACCTGATCGACGACCTCAAGCGCGCCCTGAAGGCTGCAGAAAAGGCAGGTGCGTGATGTTCTACACCGTGCACGGCGCCCCGCTCTACGCCTACACCGGCGACAAGACCTTCGACCCCGCCCTGCCCACCGTGGTGCTGATCCACGGCGTGCTCGGCGACCACAGCGTCTGGCTCTGGCAGTCGCGCTACCTGGCCAACCACGGCTTCAACGTGCTCGCCATCGACCTGCCCGGCCACGGGCGCAGCGGCGGCGAGGCCCCCGCGAGCGTGGAGCAGGCGGCGGACGCCATCGCGGCGCTGCTGGACGCCACGGGCGCGCGGCAGGCGGCGCTGGTGGGCCACAGCTGGGGCTCGCTCATCGCCATGGAGGCGGCCGCGCGCCTGGGGCCGCGCGTCAGCCACCTGGCGCTGATCGGCACCGCCGCGCCGATGAAGGTCTCGCCGGTGCTGATCGAAGCCTCGCAGAGCGACCCCGAGGCGGCGCTCAAGATGATCAACATCTTCTCGCGCAGCACGCTCGCATCGCCCAGCGGCGCGGGCCTGTGGGTCTACGGCGCCAGCATGGCGCTGGGGCGCCGGGTGCTGCGCGGCAACCCGGCGGTGAATGTGTTCCACCGCGGCTTCGTCGCCTGCGACCAGTACGCGGGCGGCACGGCGGCGATGGCGGCCATCGCGTGCCCGGTGCTGTTCGTGCTCGGCGCGCTGGACCAGATGACCCCGCCCAAGGCCGCGCAGCCGCTGATCGACGCGGCGCGCGGCGCCGGCAGGCCGGTGCAGGTGCGCCACCTGCCCGTGGGGCACCACCAGATGACGGAAGCGCCGCGCGAGACCGTGGCGGCGCTGCGCGACTTCCTGCGCTGCGCCTGAAGCCGTGGCCGGATACACCGCCGCGCCCGTCACCCACTACGAGAACTTTCCCGTGGCCTCGTGGCTGTGCCCGGCGCCGCTGCGCGCGCCGATCGCCGCGATCTACCACTACGCGCGCACGGCCGACGACCTGGCCGACGAGGGCGACGCGCCGGCCGCGCAGCGCCTGGCCGACCTGCAGGCCTACCGCGACGCGCTCATGGCCTGCGCGCAAGGCCGGCCCCCCGGCCCCCGCTGGCCGCAGGTCTTCGGGCCGCTGGCCGAGGCGATGCGCCGCCACGCCCTGCCCGTGGCGCTGCTGGCGGACTTGCTCGACGCCTTCGTGCAGGACGTAGAGATGAGCGCCCGCGGCGCCAGCCACCCCGACCGCGCCGCGCTGCTGGACTACTGCCGCCGCTCGGCCCACCCGGTGGGGCGGCTGCTGCTGCACCTGTACGGCGTGAGCGGCGAGGCGGCGCTCAGGCAAAGCGACGCGATCTGCGGCGCGCTGCAGCTCATCAACTTCTGGCAGGACCTGAGCGTGGACCTGCCGCGCGGGCGGCACTACCTGACGGACGCCGACTGCGCCGCGCACGGCGTGGCGCGCGCCGACCTGGCGGCGCAGCGGCGCTCGGCCGCCACCGACGCGCTGATCCTGGACTGCGCCGCCTGGGCGCACGGCCTGATGCGGCAAGGTGCGCCGCTGGTGCACCGGTTGAGCGGGCGCATCGGCTGGGAGCTGCGCCTGGTTGTGCAGGGGGGCCTGGCCGTGCTCGCCCAGGTGCAGGCGCTGCAGGGCGCCAGTCTGCTCCAGCGTCCGCGCCTGCGCGCCTGGCACCTGCCGGGCATGCTGGGGCGCGCCGTGGCGATGTAGTTCCCGCCTGGTCCCCTATTGATAGCTGCTCGCGCTTGCCTGGCAAGCGTTTGAGGCCAATTTTTCTTAAAACCTTGCCCCTGGGGCGGATGGCCCCATGCATGGGACAATCCAGCCCCGATGACCCCCGAACAGTACGTCCAGAACAAGGCCGCCGCCTCCGGCAGCAGCTTCTACTACGCCTTCCTCTTCCTGCCGCGCGAGCGGCGCGCCGCGATCACCGCGTTCTATGCGTTCTGCCGCGAGATCGACGACGTGGTCGACGAGGTACGCGACCCGGGCGTGGCGGCCGCCAAGCTCGACTGGTGGCGCAGCGAGGTGACCCAGGCCTTCGGCGGGCAGCCCACGCACCCGGTGATGCACGCGCTGATGCCGCACGCGGACCGCTGCCAGATCGCGCACCAGCAGCTGCTGGACATCATCGAAGGCTGCCAGATGGACCTGCGCTACGACAGCTACGAAGACTTCGAGGGCCTGGCCAACTACTGCCACTACGTGGCCGGCGTCGTCGGCGAGGTCTCGGCGCGCATCTTCGGCCAGCAGGAGCGCGCCACCAGCGACTACGCGCACAAGCTGGGCCTGGCACTGCAGCTCACCAACATCATCCGCGACGTGGGCGAGGACGCCCGGCGCGGGCGCGTCTACCTGCCGCAGGCCGACCTGCGCCAGTTCGGCGTCACGCCCGAGGACATCGCCAACCGCCGCTACGGCGAGCCCTTCACGCGGCTCATGCGCTTTCAGGCCGAGCGCGCGCACCGCACCTTCGACGAGGCGCTCTCCATGCTGCCCGCGGCCGACCGGCGCAGCCAGAAGCCCGGCCTGATGATGGCCAGCATCTACCGCACGCTGCTGCGCGAGATCGAGGCCGACGGCTTCCAGGTGCTGCACCAGCGCATCGCGCTCACGCCCATCCGCAAGCTCTGGCTGGCGTGGAAGGTGCAGGCGCTGGGCCGCCTGTGAGGGTCGGCGTCGTCGGCGGCGGCTGGGCCGGCTGCGCGGCGGCGCTGCAGGCCGCGCAGGACGGCCACCACGTCACCCTGATCGAAGCCGGCCGCCAGCCCGGCGGGCGCGCCCGCACCATCGCCGTGGCGGTGGACGGCGCGCCGCTGGCACTGGACAACGGCCAGCACATCCTGATCGGCGCCTACACCGAATGCCTGCGCCTGATGCGCCAGGTGGGGGTCGACCCCGAGCGCGCGCTGCACCGCGAGCCGCTGGCGCTGGTCTTCCCCGACGGCACGGGCCTGGCCCTGCCCGACGCCGCGCCGCCGTGGGATGCGCTGGCCGGCATCCTGCGCGCCCGCGGCTGGAGCTGGCGCGAACGCCTGGCCCTGCTGGGGCAGGCGCTGCGCTGGCGCCTGGCGGGCTTTACCTGCGCGCCCACGGCCAGCGTCGCCGACCTGTGCGCGGCCCTGCCGGCGCGGCTGATGAACGAGTTCATCGCGCCGCTGTGCGTTTCGGCGCTCAACACGCCGCCCGGCTGCGCCAGCGGCCAAGTCTTCCTGACCGTGCTGCGCGACAGCCTCTTCGCCGGGCGCGGCGGCTCGCACCTGCTGCTGCCGCGCCTGCCGCTGGGCGATCTTCTGCCCGAGCCCGCGGCGCAATGGCTCATGCAGCACGGCCACGCGGTGCGCTGCGGCGACCGGGTGCAGGCGCTGGCGCACGACGGCCGCCACTGGCGGGTGGACGGCGAGCGGTTCGACGCCGTCGTGCTCGCCTGCCCCAGCACCGAGGCCACGCGGCTGGCCGCCAGCGCCACCGCGTCCGGCGCCATGCGCGTGCTCCTGCAGGCCTGGGCCACCTCGGCCGAGCCGCTGGCCTTCGGCGCCATCGCCACGGTCTACGCGCGGCTGCCCGGCGCCACCGGCCCCGTGCTGCCGCGCGCCATGCTGGCGCTGCGCGCCAGCGCCACGCAGCCGGCGCAGTTCGTGTTCGACCGCGCGCGCCTGGGCGGCCCGGCCGGGCTGCTGGCCTTCGTCGTCAGCGCCTACGCGGGCGAGCGCCAGGCGCTGCAGCAGCAGGTGCTGCGCCAGGCCCATGCCGCGCTCGGCCTCGCGCACCTGCAGCCGCTGCAGACCGTCGTCGAAAAGCGCGCCACCTTCTCGTGCACCCCGGCGCTCAAGCGCCCGCCCATGCGGATCGCCCCCGGCCTGCTGGCCTGCGGCGACTACGTGGACGGCCCCTACCCGGCCACGCTCGAAGGCGCGGTGCGCCTGGGCGTGGCGGCGGCCCGCGCCTTCGGCCACACCGCCCCATAAGCTCATGGCGAAACCGTCGTTGGACGGGCGATGGCCGGCAGCAATTGCGCGCATACTCGGCGGCTTGCCACGCAAGCAAGGAAGCACACCATGAAGAACCTGCTCAAGAAGCTCTGGCTCGCCGCCGGCATCGCCAGCCTCGCGCTGTGGGCGCAGTCCCCGGCCATCGCCGCGGGCGACGATCTCGCGGCCATCCAGAAGGTCGGCGTCATCCGCATCGGCACCGAAGGCACCTACGCACCGTTTTCCTACCACGAGGCGTCCGACAACAAGCTCATCGGCTTCGACGTGGACATCGGCCGCGCCATCGCCGCCAAGCTGGGCGTCAAGCCCGAGTTCGTCGAGGGCAAGTGGGACGGCCTGATCGCCGGGCTCAACGTCAACCGCTACGACGTGGTGATCAACCAGGTCGGCATCTCGGCCGAGCGCGAGGCCAAGTACGATTTTTCCAAGCCCTACATCGCCTCGGCGGCCGCGCTGATCGTGCGCGAGGATGAAAAGAACATCCACGGCTTCGCCGACCTCAAGGGCAGGCACTCGGCCAACAGCATCAGCAGCAACTTTGCCAAGCTCGCCGAGCGCAACGGCGCGCAGGTGGTGGCCGTGCAGGGCTTCAACGACGCGATCGCGCTGCTGCTGGCCAGCCGCGTGGACGCCACGGTCAACGACTACCTCTCCTACCTCGACTTCAAGAAGCAGCAGCCGCAATCCAAGGTCAAGGTGGTGGCCAAGGACGACAGCGCCGAGTTCGGCCGCTCGGGTGTGCTGATGCGCAAGGGCCAGGCGCCGCTGAAGGCGGCCATCGACAAAGCGATCGACGCCCTGATCGCCGACGGCACCTACAAGCAGATCTCCGAGCGCTACTTCGGCGAAGACCTCTCGGCCAAGCTGCGCTGACGCGGCCCGCCCCCCCTGCCCCGCCGCGCCCCGTGCCCGACTGGCTCCAGTTGATGTGGCAATCCCTCTGGCCCTTGCTGGCCGGGGGGATCAAGTTCACCGTCCCGCTCGCCATCCTGTCGTTCGCCGCCGGGCTGGTGCTGGCGTTCTGGGCGGCCCTGGCGCGCCTGTTCGCGCCCGGGCCCGTCGCGGCGCTGGTGGGTTTCTACATCTGGCTGATCCGCGGCACCCCGCTGCTGGTGCAGCTTTTCGTGATCTTCTACGGCCTGCCCAGCATGGGCATCGTGCTCGATCCGCTCACCGCGGCGCTGATCGGCTTTTCGCTCAACATCGGCGCCTACAACGCCGAGGTGATCCGCGGCGCCATCGAGGCCATCCCGCGCGGGCAGTGGGACGCGGCCTACTCCATCGGCATGACGCGCGGCCAGGCCATGCGCCGCACCATCCTGCCGCAGGCCGCGCGCGTGGCCGTGCCGCCGCTGGCCAACTCCTTCATCGCGCTGGTCAAGGACACCTCGCTCGCCGCGGTCATCACCGTGCCCGAGATCTTCCAGGCCGCCCAGCGCATCGCCTCCGTCACTTATGAACCGCTGGTGCTCTACGTGGAAGCCGCGCTGATCTACCTGGTGCTGTGCTCGGTGCTCTCCTCGGTGCAGGTGCGGCTCGAACGCCACTTCAGCCGCCACGCGGTGTTCGCCGAGGGCCAGCGATGATCGCGCTGCAGGACATCCGCAAGACCTTCGCCGGCCACGAGGTGCTGCACGCCGTGAGCGTGCAGATCGAGCCGAGGCAGGTCACCGCGCTCATCGGGCCGTCGGGCAGCGGCAAGAGCACGCTGCTGCGCTGCGTGAACCTGCTGGAGCTCCCCGATTCGGGCAGCCTCACGCTGGGCGCCGAGACCCTGCGCTTCACCCCCGGCGCGCGCCCCGGCCACGACGCGGTGCAGCGCATCCGCCTGCAGACCGGCATGGTGTTCCAGAACTTCCAGCTCTTCGCGCACCAGAGCGCGGTGCAGAACGTGATGGAGGGCCTGGTCACCGTCAAGCGCTGGGACCGGGAGCGCGCCCGCGCCCGCGCGCTGGAGCTGCTCGACAAGGTGGGCCTCAGGGACAAGGCCGACGCCTGGCCCGCCAACCTCTCCGGCGGCCAGCAGCAGCGCGTGGCCATCGCCCGCGCGCTGGCGCCCGAGCCGGCGGTGCTGCTGTGCGACGAGCCCACCTCGGCGCTCGACCCCGGCCTGGCCGCCGAGGTCGTCGCCGTCCTCAGCGATCTCGCGCGCGAAGGCATGACCATGCTCATGGCCACGCACGACCTGCGCCTGGCCGCGCAGGTGGCCAGCCACACCGTCTTCCTGCAGGACGGCGCGGTGGTGGAAGCCGGCCGCTCCCAGGCGATCTTCGAGCAGGCCCGGGACCCGCGGACACGGGCCTTCATGAGGACGCTGGCGAACGGCTGAACGCGTGCGCCTAGCGCCGATCGGCCAGCGCGTGGGCGATCGTCCCCAGGTCGATGTATTCCAGCTCGCTGCCCACCGGCACGCCGCGCGCCAGCCGCGTCACGCGCACGCCGCGCCGCTGCAGCGCCTCGGAGAGCGCATGCGCGGTGGCCTCGCCCTCGGCGGTGAAGCTGGTGGCCAGGATCACCTCCTGCACCGTACCGTCAGCCGCGCGCTCCATGAGCTGCTGCATGCCGATGTCGCGCGGCCCGATGCCGTCCAGCGGCGACAGGCGCCCCATCAGGACGAAGTACCGCCCGTTGAAGGCGCCGGTGCGCTCCATCGCCGCCTGGTCGGCCGGCGTCTCGACCACGCACAGGCGCGATGCGTCGCGCGCCGGATCGGTGCAGATGGCGCACACGCCGTTCTCGGTGAAGGTGTGGCAGCGCTCGCAGTGCCCCACGCGCTCGGCCGCCTGCTGCAGCGCGCGCGCCAGCACCAGCGCCCCCGGCCGGTCGTGCTGCAGCAGGTGAAAGGCCATGCGCTGCGCCGACCGGGCGCCCACGCCGGGCAGGCGCCGCAGCGCCTGGATCAGGGCCTCCAGGCTGCCGGTGTCCGACACGATCGGCCGATCAGAACGGGAACTTCATCCCGCCCGGCAGGCCGGGCATGCCCGCCGTGATCTTGCCCATCTTCTCCTGCGAGGTTTCCTCGGCCTTGCGCACGGCGGCGTTGAACGCGGCCGCCACCAGGTCTTCCAGCATGTCCTTGTCGTCCGCCAGCAGGCTGGGGTCGATGGTGATGCGCTTGACATCGTGCTTGCAGGTCATCACGACCTTGACGAGGCCCGCGCCCGATTCGCCCTCGACCTCGATGCGTTCGAGCTCCTCCTGCGCCTTCTTGAGGTTGTCCTGCATGGCCTGCGCCTGCTTCATGAGACCGGCGAGCTGCCCTTTGTTGAACATGAATCTTTCCTTGTTGCCTGAAATGGTGAACCCGCATCAGCGCCTGTTCATGAACAGGCCTTGATGCTGCCGGGCACGATTCTCGCCCCGAAATCGCGCATCAGCCGCTGCACGCCGGGATCGTTGCGCACGATGGCCTCGGCCCGCTCCTGCTGCTCGGCGGCGATCTGCGCATTGCGCCGCGCCGGGCTGTCGCTCACCGCTCCGACCTCGACGCTGACGGCGCCCGCCTGCCCCGCCTCCTGCAGCGCCGCGCACAGCCGCTCGCGCGCCGTCGGCTGGTTCAGCGACGCGCTCTCCACGCGCAGATGCCAGTGGTCGCCATCGCGCGCCACCAGCTGCGACTGCAGCGCCAGCTCGCGCGTGAGGGCGCTGATCTTCTGCTGCGCAATCAGCTCCTGCACGAGCCCGTGCCAGAAACCGCCCTCTTCGGTGGGGCGCAGGCGATCGGCCCCCGCGGCCGGCGGGGCCGCATCCGCCCCCTCGTCCTGCGGCAGGGCGTGGACCGGTATCTCTATTGTTTCGATAGCTGCTTGCGCTTGCTGATCCTGCGCTGGAGCCACATTTTGCTTGATGTTTTCAGCCGAACGCACCGGCAGGCGCAGGGGCGCCTCCGCCGGCACCACCGTGGGCGCCGCCGGTGCGGGCGGCTCGCTGACCGCCGCGGGCGGCTCGGCCTCAGGCGGCGTCAGCTTTTTTTTTTCGGCGCCCGCGCCCGCCGGCTTGAAGGCCAGAAGCCTGAGCAGCACCATCGTGAGCGCCGCATATTCATCGGGCGCCAGCCCCAGCTCATCCACGCCATGCAGGCAGATGCTGTAGAGCAGCTGGACCTCGTCGGCCGGCATCGCCTGCGCCAGGCGCGCCATCTCTGCCGCATCGGGATCGGCCTCGCCGGCCCGGTCCGCGGCATCGGGCGCCACCTGCAGCACCGCCATGCGCTGCAGCACCGCCACCATCTCCTGCAGGGTGGACGCCGCCGACAGCCCCTGCACGCGCAGCGCGTCGGACGTCTGCACCACGGCACGGCCGTCGCCGCGCGCCAGCGCATCGAGCAAGGCAAACACATGCGCGCGATCGGCGCTGCCCAGCATCTGGCGCACCGCCGCCTCGTGCAGGCTGCCGCTGCCGAACGCGATGGCCTGGTCGGTCAGGCTGAGCGCATCGCGCATCGAGCCGCGCGCCGCGCGGGAGATGAGCCGCAGCGACGCGGCCTCGGCCGTGATCGCCTCGGCCTGCAGCACCTGCGCGAGGTGCTGCTCGATGGTCTCGGGCGCCATCGGCCGCAGGTTGAACTGCAGGCAGCGCGAGAGCACCGTCACCGGCACCTTCTGCGGGTCCGTCGTCGCCAGCACGAACTTGAGGTACTCGGGCGGCTCCTCCAGCGTCTTGAGCATGGCGTTGAACGCCGTGTTCGTGAGCATGTGCACCTCGTCGATCATGAAGACCTTGAAGCGCCCCTGCACCGGCTTGTAGACCGCCTGCTCCAGCAGCCCCTGCACCTCGTCGACGCCGCGGTTGGACGCCGCATCGAGCTCCACATAGTCGGGAAAGCGCCCGCCGTCGATCGCGGTGCACGCGGGACACACGCCGCACGGCGTCGCGGTGATGCCGCCCTGCCCGTCCGCCCCGGTGCAATTGAGCGACTTGGCCAGGATCCGCGAGACCGTCGTCTTGCCTATGCCGCGCGTGCCGGTGAACAGGTAGGCATGGTGCAGGCGCTGCTGCGTGAGCGCATTGGTGAGCGCCCGCACCACATGCTCCTGCCCCACCATCTCGGAGAAATTGCGGGGGCGGTATTTGCGGGCGAGCACGAAGTACGACATGGCCAGTGATTCTATGTGGGTCTCCCGGCCCAACGGGACCACCGGCCCGCATACAATCGAAAGCGACGGGCCTCCCCGCATGGCGAAGCAGCCAACCGGGTCAGGTGGGGAACCAAGCAGCCCCAACTGTGGAACCAGTGCCGGGGGTAAGGCTCGTCACCCTCATTCCTTCGCCCTTCCGGTGATGGAGGCGCTGCACACCAAGCAGCGCATGCCGCGCCCGGATCAGGCGTGGCATGCAATCCAGTGCTGCGGTACGTTTCCCAGGCCTTGAGCGTGTCCTGACGGAACACCTCGTGCCTTTCCTCACGATCCACATTCTTGATCAGCGTGACGCCCGAGCACGCCCAGGCATGAAGACGCTCAAAAGCCAGTGGCTGCACGACACCGGAAAAGAAAAACCCCGCTGGTTTTTATGCAGCGGGGTTTCTCTGTCTGACCTGGGGTGGCTGATGGGGCTCGAACCCACGACAACAGGAATCACAATCCTGGACTCTACCAACTGAGCTACAGCCACCGGAACTGCACATTATAGGGGGTATTCACCCCCTCCAAGCCATCCTGTCACTCCTGTTCGGCGGATTCCGCCGCGGGACGCGGCACCTTGATCTGGGCCTTGTAGCGCTGCTTGAGCACGTCATAGTAGGCCAGCGCCTCGGCCTGCGTCCACACCTGCAGGTACTGCTGCTCCAGGGCTTTTTGCTGCGCATCGTCGTCGCCGCGGGGCACGATGCGCTCGATCTTCGCGATGGCGTAGCCCTGCAGCCCCAGGTCGATGCCCGTCCACGCGGGCAGTTGATCCGCCGGGGCGCTCAGTACGGCGCTCACGAGCTTGGGCGGCTGGCCCTGGGGCTGGTCGCGCGAGACGGTGATCGCATCGCCCAGGCCGCTCGCGCTGGCGGGCGTCTTTTGCCATTCGGCGAGCTTGGCCGCGCCGTCCTCGCGTGCAAGATCGGCGGATTTCTGCGCGATGTAGGCGCTGCGCACGCGGTCCTTGGCCTTGTCGAAGGGCAAGGCCTCCGCCGGCTGGTAGGCCGTGATCCGGCCCGCGGCGAGCATGTTGCTGCCGACCTCGACGGCCTCGGTGTTGCGCTTGCTCTGCAGCGACTCGGGCGCGAACAGCGCTTCGAGGAAGCGCGGGTTGGCCAGCGCGCCTTTGGCGCCGGCCTGCGGCTTGCGCGTCACCCCCGTCGCCGTCTGCACCTTCAGCTTGAGCTTGTCGGCGACCGGCTGCAGGCTGTCGGGCTGCTCGTAGACGATGTTGGAAAAGGTCTCGGCCACTTCGGCGAACTTGCGCTGCGCCATCTGCTGGCGCAGCTCGGCCTCCAGCTTGGGGCGGGCTTCCTCGAAGCTCGGCGCCTTCGGCGTCTTGATGCCGGTCAGCTCGATGATGTGGTAGCCGAAATCGGTTTCCACCACATCGCTGACATCGCCCTTCTTCATCGCAAAGACCGTGTCCGCGAAGGGCTTGACCATGGCGTCGCGCGTGAAGAAGCCCAGGTCGCCGCCTTGCGGCGCCGAGCCCGGATCCTGGGAATACTTCTTGGCGATCTCGGCGAAGCTGGACGGGTCCTTGCGCACCTTGGCCAGCAGCTCCTCGGCCTTCTGTTTGGCCTTCTCGCGCTCGGCGGCCGGGGCGTCCTTGGGCGCGTTGATCAGGATGTGGCTCGCGCGGCGCTCTTCCTTGCCGGCCAGCCGGTCGAGGTTTTCCTTGTAGTAGGTGCGCAAATCGTCTTCGCTCACCGAGATGCTGGCCTTGATGGCGTCCGGGTCCAGCACGACGTACTCGACGGACGCTTCCTCGGTCTGCCTGAACAGCTCGGGATGGGCAGCGTAGAACGACTGCAGTTCCGCGTCGCTCACCGCCACCTTGGACACGTAGCTGCCGGCCTCGAAGCGCGCCACCCGGATTTGACGGCGCTGCAGGAAGGCATCCATGCCCAGCTTGCTTTCCACGGGGCTGGCAAAGGCCGTGGAGACGACCCCGCCGAGCACCTGGTTGACCGAAAGCTCGTTGCGCATCTGCGCCTCGAACCCTTCCGGAGTCAGCCCCTGCGCGGCCACCAGCGCGCGGTACGCCTGCGTATCGAGGCTGCCGTCGGGCTTGCGCAACTGCTCGATGGCCGGGATCTTCTGCAGCTCACGCGCGAGCTGCGCGTCGCTCGCCATCAGGTGCATGTGCCGCGCGGCGGCCGCCAGCACCCGGTCGCGCACGAGTTTTTCCAGGGTGGCGTAGCGCGCCTGGGGCGAATCGAGCAGCTTGCCGTCGATCCCCGGCTGCTGGGCGCGCAGGCGGTCGCTCTCGCTGCGGTGGGCGTTGTCCCACTCGGTCTGGGTGATGGCCTTGCCATCGACGCTGGCGACGGTGGCGCTTTTCTCGGAGAAGTAGTTGCCATCGATCCCGAAGAGCACGAAGGACGGGATGATCAGCAAAAACAAGATCCCCATGACGACCTTGGAGTGCTTTCGGATGGCTTCAAACATGGACTGGTTTCTCGCAACGACAACAAAACAAAAGGCGAACCCGATGTTCGCCTTCGCATTGTGAATGGTGGGTGCTGACGGTCTCGAACCGCCGACCTACGCCGTGTAAAGGCGCCGCTCTACCAACTGAGCTAAGCACCCTTTCATCAATCGGCCGTCAATTCAGGGCGTCTTTCAACGCCTTGCCCGGACGGAACTTCGGCACCTTGGCGGCCTTGATTTTAATCGTCGCGCCGGTGCGCGGATTGCGGCCCGTGCGGGCGGCGCGTTTGCCCACCGCGAAAGTCCCGAAACCGACGAGCGACACCGTACCGCCTTTCTTGAGCGTCTTCTTGACTGCATCTATCGTGGATTCCAACGCGCGCGTGGCGGCAGCCTTGGAGATGTCAGCGTGGTTAGCAATGTGCTCGATCAGTTCGGTCTTGTTCACAAGGTGCCTCTCATGGAAAGGGTGAATGAAATATCTTGAGATTGTGTCTCATGTTCACGCGCCGGACGGAGCCACCTCCCAGTGTGCCGACGAGCGAAGCACAGCGGCTGCACCCGCAGCCGCACCATTAAAACCACCGCGCTTTCGGGCGTCAACCGTCTGAATCCCGATTTGCGGCCGGACAAATTCTAGTCGCATTTCCCCTGGTCACGCACGCCGGCACCCACGTTTCTGATCACTGATCACTTGGCGCGCGCCCGTATTTCCGGCAGGGCCCGCTGCAGGTAGTACACCATGGACCACACGGTCAGCACCGCCGCCAGCCAGATCAGCCAGGTTCCCCAGATGCCCGTATCGAGCCCGCCCAGGATCCGCCCGTCATACAGCAGGCACGGGATGGCGATCATCTGCACCGTGGTCTTGAGCTTGCCCAGCATGTGCACGGCCACGCTCTTGCTGGCGCCGATGTGCGCCATCCATTCGCGCAAGGCGCTGATGGCGATCTCGCGGCCGATGATGATGAGCGCCACGAACACGTCCACGCGGCGAAGATGCACCAGCACCAGCAGCGAGGCGCTGACCAGGAACTTGTCGGCGACAGGGTCGAGGAACGCGCCGAATGCCGAGGTCTGGTTGAGCTTGCGGGCCAGGAAACCGTCGAACCAGTCGGTGGCCGCGAAGACGATGAACAGCACCGTCGCGACCTCATTGCGCGTCCCGCCGTCCAGCGGCAGATAGAACACGCCGACGATCAGCGGGATGGCGACGATGCGCGCCCAGGTCAGCAGTGTCGGTATGGTCAGGAACATCGTCGTGGCGGGAGGTTTTCCGTGGCTGCGTCCGGCGCCTGATCAGGTTGCGCGCTGCCCCGTCTGGACCATCTTCATCGCAGAGGTGATCAGGGCCGAGACCTCGGTCATGTTGCTCGGCACGACCAGCGTGGTGGTCGCATCCGAGGCCAGGCGGCTGTAGGCGTCCACGGCCTTTTCGGCCACCTTGAGCTGCACCGCCTGGTCGCCCGCCGGCTGGCGTATGGCGGCCGCCACGCGCTCGATCGCCTCGGCGTTGGCCACGGCCACGGCCGTGATCGCCGCCGCCTCGCCTTGCGCATTGTTGATGGCCGCCTGCTTCTCGCCCTCGGAGCGGGCGATCGCGGCCTGCTTCTGGCCGTCGGCGAGGTTGATCTCCTCCTGGCGCTTGCCCTCGGAGGTGGCGATCACCGCGCGCTTCTCGCGCTCGGCGGTGATCTGCGCCTGCATCGCGCGCAGGATCTCGGCCGGCGGCGTGAGGTCCTTGATTTCGTAGCGCAGCACCTTGACGCCCCAGTTCAGCGCCGCCTCGTCGATGGCCTCGACCACCTTCGCGTTGATCAGGTCGCGCTCCTCGAAGGTCTTGTCGAGCTCGAGCTTGCCGATCACGCTGCGCAGCGAAGTTTGCGCCAGCTGGGTAATGGCGACGACGTAGTTGCTCGAGCCGTAGCTCGCGCGCATCGGGTCCGTCACCTGGAAGTACAGCACGCCGTCGACCTGCAGCTGCGTGTTGTCGCGCGTGATGCAGACCTGGCTGGGCACGTCCAGCGGGATTTCCTTGAGGCTGTGCTTGTAGGCCACGCGGTCGACGAACGGGATGATGAACTTCGGTCCCGGCGCCAGCGTGCCGGCGTACTTGCCCAGCCGCTCGATGACCCAGGCGTGCTGCTGGGGCACGATCTTCACCGCGCGGACGATGAAGATGACGGCGATGATGAAAATGGCGATGGCGATTTCCATGGCGAACTCTCCCTCTATCGATATTTCAGCGACCGTATCTGGCCGCACTAAACCGGTTCCACCATCAGGCGGCTCCCGACCAGCTCGACCACGCGATGCACGCCCGGCACGGGTGTGGCGCCCGGCCGGTGTATGGCGGTCCAGTTGGCGCCGCGGTATTTCACCACAGCCGTCCCGTCCGGCTCCCACGCATCGATCTGGACCGTCTCCCCCACGTCGAGGTTGACGCTGCGGTCGGCCCGCGCCGGCGGATCGCCCGGGCGATGGCGCTTGATCCGGTACGCCGTGAACACGGCCCCCGAACCGACGAGCGCGCACACCACGATCTGCGCCACACCCGCCAGGCCGAGGTGCGCCGCGATGGCCCCCGCGGCCAGGCCGATGGCGAGCATCAGCAGGTAGAACGTTCCGCTCAGCAGCTCGACGATCACCGCCACCCCGGTGGCCAGCCACCACAGGGTGGGCGCGTTGAGTTCCATGACAAGGCCTCCCTCGTTCAGCACAATCCAGGTCCGAGCGTAGCCGCATTCTGCGTCAATCGGTGCTCCGCGCGCACCCGCCCGGCTTTTATTTCATACACTTCGCGCCATTTTGTCATCCCGAGCTTGCCGGAGGCAGCCCATGAAATTTCGTTTTCCGATTGTCATCATCGACGAGGACTACCGTTCCGACAACACCTCGGGGCTGGGCATCCGGGCGCTGGCGCAGGCGATAGAGGAAGAAGGTTTCGAAGTGCTCGGCGTCACGAGCTACGGCGATCTGAGCCAGTTCGCCCAGCAGCAAAGCCGCGCCAGCGCGTTCATCCTCTCGATCGACGACGAGGAGTTCACGCTCGGCTCGGGGCAGGACCCGATCATCCACAGCCTGCGCGCCTTCATCGAGGAAGTGCGGCGCAAGAACCCGGACGTGCCGATCTACATCTACGGCGAGACCAAGACCAGCCGCCACCTGCCCAACGACATCCTGCGCGAGCTGCACGGCTTCATCCACATGTTCGAGGACAC